>OBVW01000175.1_pt1 | contig 52297 bp, 53 predicted proteins | sample 1495141 | NCBI WGS metagenome assembly OBVW01 (sample SAMEA2580013, study PRJEB22360) | human gut metagenome | biome: human gut; feature: human-associated habitat; material: faeces | place: Denmark | collected 2008/2010
TCTCGCTTCGGTGAACATCAAACGGTTCGGACTAATATCACCCTTGGTAGAAGGGATTGAGGACGTGGAGTGGTCGGCGGTAGCCGGGGCGGTGAAGCGTCAATATGTACGTGTATGAATGTATATAATTACCTAAGAAATTAGTATATGATAGACCTAAAACATGGTATAGGCTTACTGATTTTGATGGATACGATCATGGGGCTAAACCTCTTACAATAGATAAAGATATTCTAACTAATCCTGTAGATGCTACAAAGACAACGTTTGTGCTTACAATTTCACCATATTGGGCTGATTCTAGGTATAATTGGGGTAAAATACTTGGGGGATTTACTTGGTCTAATATGAAGATAAAGGTGGAAGTATATAATCAATTAAAGAAGTTGGTGGATTCTGGGGTTTTCGTTGTAAGTAATATTGATAGTACAGGAAAAATTTCAATTACCCTTAATCGCAATAATCTCATATCTATGGGGGATACATATATTTATATTAAGGGTTATTTTTGTGATTACAGTGGAAATGTATTATGCTTAATTCCTACTACATCTGACGGATTTATTCGTAAGCCGATAGTGGTTACTCAAAGTCTTTCTATTACACTTGGAGATACAACAGCCAACGCTTCTGGATTCTCTGTTTACGGACAGTTGACAAATGGGTCTACTTCTTCTAAATGCAGATTAAACATTACAAATAACACTTCTAGTGATTACGTTGCTTCATCCGGCAGACCATACGCTAGATATAGATGGAGAGCGAAAGATGGATCTTATACAGGTAAATGGTCAGGTAATATATTGATGCCTTCGTGCACAAATATTCCTAAATCATTTACTCGTAATGATGTGGTTGATGCTGGTAATCCACCGTCTTATGGTAATGTTACTCAATGGTATGTTGATTATCAAGTTATTATGTATTGAATACTGGATATAATATACACAAGCAATGGGCATGGAACGGCAGCTTAGGTCTGTCTGTGTGTATTCTATATTGCTCGTCAATGCAGAACTGGCATGGGTTCTTAGATGTTACTGCTGTCCTCCATCCCTTGAAATTTGGAATGTTTTTCCATGAGTTGTAATTTGCTTCATTGAAAATACCTAAAATCATCTGTTGTTCTATAACATACAACTGGCTTATACCGTTTGTAGCATATCCTCTACCGTAGTGTTTCTGTTTGCTTGGTGGAATAAATGATACGTTATATGGTGATGATATGTTGTTCCATATCTTCTTTTGAACCTCGTCTGTTATTTTCTCTATATTGTTCGTTTTTGTGGACAGTAATGTATTGGCAAGATATACTTCAACAACAGCGCGGAATCTGTTTGTATTTGTGTTTATTCTCTGCTTTGTCGTTTCTCCACCATATGTTCTTTCCATGTATTCCTTAATGCCGTTGTCCGTCATTGAAATATACTCCCATCCAAGATCATCGTTTAATTCGAGTGAAAGTTTATTGCTTTCCAATACATATTGGTAAATGTCGTTATATATATCCTCACGAAACTTTTTGGTCAGTTCTAGCACTTTTTCTTTTTGGCTATCCGGGAGTTTTGATATTGACTTGAACGATTTAGCCCCTGCCAAAAGGAATATGGCTAGAAGGTCTTTAGAGAACTTCTCCGCACGCTCTTTGGTTGACGATTTTATACCGTTTGCAAGTCTTTTTACTTGGAAGTAATAGTCTGCAATCTTAGATATTTCTTCTTTGTTGATCATTGGCTTCTACTCTTTCTGTTATTCCGTTTGCTACCATATTTATCATCAAACTCTTGAAATCGCTTTGGCTTTGACATACTCCCACAGCTAAAGCAAGTGGGATTCTTGGGTACAACGCAGATGCTTCCGAAGAAGTCTTACTCATGCTATCCAATTCGGAAATGCCCTTCCGAAGTATATTTTTAGCAGCATTCAAATCCCTATGGTTTATACTGCCGCACTCTGGGCAAACCCATTCACGGTCTATTAATTGTAGGGATTTGTTTACATATCCACATTCACAAGTTTTACTACTTGCGTACCATCTATCAATCTTATGTACGACTACTCCATACTTTGATGCTACATATTCCAGCTTATTTATGAAAGCAGCGTGCGCAAGGTCATTCATCTTTCTGCCCCACATCTTTGTCATACCGGTTAAACACAAGTTTTCAATGAAGATGTAGTCATACTTTCTGCAAAGTTCGTGAGCTAATTTGAACTGATAATCCTCTCGCTTGTTATGCAAATGTTCATGTAGTTTCGCAAGTTCAATTCGTTTTTTCTTACGATTATTGCTATCATTCTTACATTTTGATAGGTTGCGGGATTTTTTGCGAATCTCAGATAGATGCTGTTTGAGGAATAGTGGGTTAGAGTATTCTCTACCATCAGATATAGTTAGATACATTTTCAATCCAAAATCAATTCCTACCGATGCACCATTATGTGTCTTTCGATATGTCTTTGGATTTGCATCCGTCACTATGACTACATAGTATTCGTTTACTCTTGAACGCTTTACAATTACGCGTTTGATATTCCCTTCGTATTCTCTTGACTTTGAGAACTTGAAACGAAATTTACGATTAAGTATCAACTCATTCCCGTAGAGTTTATATCCAGCCTGCTTATATACAATAGATACAAATTCAGCGGTTTTTTTAAATTTCGGTGGTCTTTGTGCAAGTTTCTTGAAAAAACGATTATACGCAGTATCAAGTCTTTCTATTATTTCTTGACGAACTTGACTACCAAGATAATGTCTTTTATATCGTTTGTCAAACCACTTCTGTAAGTGACACCTATTAATGTATTTTCCATATAAAGAATAATATCGTTTCTGCATGGCAAGCGCCTTATTCCAGGTGAACGCAGCTTCTCTAAGCATATCATCAAAATGCTTTGTGCGTTTTGTTTTGTATAACTTATACTTAAATGCTTGCATGACTCAATTATTATTTATATCTTTGCCACAAAGATAACAAAAACAAGTTAAACATACAAATTTTTGAATAGGAAGATGCAAAAAAGATGGAAAACAAATGTGGGTTGTGTGTATAATCTCGCATACCATATAATATGGTGCCCAAAGTATCGGAAGAAAGTTCTTGTAGGAGATATTGAAAAGCGCCTAAAAGAACTACTATTGCAAAAAGCAAAAGAGAATGATTGGCAAATAGAGAATATGGAAGTGATGCCAGACCTCGTGCATATATTTATCAAAACAACTCCTTCTGATTCCCCAGCTTTAGTAGCAGCACAACTAAAAGGGTTTACATCACATCAATTAAGAAAAGAGTTCACTTGTCTACGAAGCAAACTACCTACATTATGGACACGCTCTTATTATGCGGAAAGTGTTGGTCATATATCAGAAGATACAATTAAAAAATATATAGATGAACAAAAACTTAAATAAACGGATTTATCCCATTGCTAAAGCAGATGGGTTTTCTCTTAAAATTACTCGTAACAAAAAAAGGCAACAGTAAAGATTCACATCTGCCTGCTGCCAAAGTAAAAACATCGTAATGGTTCATTTATTGTTATACAAAGAAACAAAAAATATATTATACATGTATACGTAGTACAATTTTTTTAATCAATATTAACAATGATTGCTTGCGTTTGCACATAAAAAAAGCAAGAAAAAGGGTCCAATCTATTTCTTGCTTATTAAGGTAAGGTAAGGTAATTATATACGTTTATACACGTACATATTGACGCTTCACCGCCCCGGCTACCGCCGACCACTCCACGTCCTCAATCCCTTCTACCAAGGGTGATACTAATTTAGTTTTTGCATGAAAATAACTATTTAAGCTATATCCATTAACGGATGCTTTATGATAAGGCAAAGATAAATATAATGTTTTAGGTATTAATGTATGTTTTTACATACATTTTAGAACGTTAATTCGTTCGGGGCGATACCAACGCCCACTATCAGTTATCATAAAAGAATCACCGAATACTTTTCTACCTATATCTATAATAGTGTCAATTTGTTCCTTAATTCCCATCTAAATATCAACTAGCTTAATTATTACATTGCAAATATAATACTTTTTTGTATATTTGCAATGTATAAATAAATAAAAAATCATGGAACTATTAGTAGAAAGAAAATGGTGCAAGCCTGATTATACTATAGGGCGTTTGTATATTGATGGTGAGTTTTTCAGTAATACGCTTGAAGATCGAATCGTTGACGTGAATAAGAACGGAGTGTTTGATGGAAACGAGAAGAAGGTTTATGGAGAATCTGCCATACCTTATGGAAGATACCAGGTTATATACAACTGGTCACCAAAATTCGGACGTAATATGCCAAGACTATTGAATGTGCCTCATTTTGAGGGTATTCTTTTTCACTCTGGGAATACAGCAAAGGATTCTGCCGGGTGTATCCTTGTTGGTAACAATACATCAAAAGGCAGACTTACCGAATCACGTTATACATCTGACAAGTTGAACAAGTTGATTGACGATGCAATAAAGCGTGGCGAACAGGTTTGGGTTACGATTAAATAGTGTGTATATTTCATCGACTATGTGTTGAAGGAGTTATGGGAGCGATGTTATTGTCGCTCCTTGTTTTTTTAGTAATAATAGATTATGTACAGTGCTATACTATTCTCGCCAATTTTCCATCGGACGGTTTTCCGCCAAATAGGTGATTGATGTATGCAAGACCTTTTTGTGTGCATAGAACAACCATCACGACAAAACCTGGGTGATTCTCTCTTGGAATAGGCTTTTCTTTCATCTCGAAATACCCAGCATCAATATACTTCTGTTTTGGTTCGTTCCTGTTAGCAAAGAATACTCCTGCTTCACGAAGTTTTTTGAACAAGGTATTTCGTCCGAATGGTAAGCCGAGTATCTTGGCAGCCTGTCCTATATCACATTTGCCTTCCATTGCAAAGGCTTTGTCGGCGAAGTCGGCTTTCGGCTGGAGCTTCTCTATCTGTTTTTGCTGCTTTTCATTCTCCAAAGCCAAGCGTTCTTTCTCTTCTTCGGCTTGAATCACCATTAAGGCAAGTTCTTTTCGGGAAAGCTCGTGCTTTGCTACTTTATGGAATACTTGACGATAAACCTCGAATACTGAGCGAACTTTACGAGCAATGAAAAACTCCATGCAGGAAACGGTAAGATGATATTCTATTACCTTGTAACCGCCTGTTTCAGTTTTGCCATTTTTGGCAAAGGTGTTATAATCAACACCTTCAATAAAGTTTTCTTTCAATGCTCTTACCGCTTTTCCTTTTTCGGAATAAATCAGCATCCACACTTCATCAAGATTGACAGGGAACTCATTGTCTGATTTCGACAATTCAAGAACAGCGTTAAAGTAACGCTTGATTTCGCTTTCGCTACTATCCTTTGACAAAACCAATTCTGTCATAACTATTAATTTTAGACAATAAAAAACTGCACTACGTGTTGTCTAAGTCTTAATAGCAAAACTCCGAGAGTATTTCTACTTCCCGACACGGTGCAGTTATATCTTTAATATTTTAAGATACAATCAATATGTATAGGCACAAAAAATGCCGCTAATTTTGCGGCTTCGTACCGCTATTAAGTTTAGACATCGCAAAGTAACGCATAATTTTTGGAACTGCAAAACTTTGCGGTGTATTTTTTAGCATATCAGCTAGGACTAGTAAGCGGTCTGTTCTCGATTTCTACTATCGATGTAGGTAATAACGCCAAAATTGGCGGCATTAAAACTCGCTGAGCATGAAAGACTTTCAATGTCTCTGACTACTTTACTATGTTCTTTCCCGAACACTTCCGCAACAAGTAACGAAGTAGTCACATCGTTGCCGTTGCTGTTTTGAAATACTAATTCTGCCATAATCTGTGAACATTTAAGATTATAAGAAATTATATGTGGCAACTTTATCAAAAAGAAAGCGGTTGCACTTTACGCTGTTCACAGATGGCGCATTCGCTACGAGAGCAAATACTATAATCTTACGTAAAGGCAACCGCCAATATCCAATAAGGGCCTAAAAAAAACCATGTATGATATGAGCAACTTAACCGCTTGCTTAACGTAACGAATGCAATCGTCATCTGTGAACGGTACAAAGTTACGCAAACTTTCCATACTACCAAACGAAAACAATATTTTTTTGAAGGCTATTTATTCAAGACGGTCTATGATTTTTTCACGTAGAACTGCATCATAGCCAGAAGCGAGAATAAGACAACCTTTCGGAGTTAGATTAAATAGAGGTCTTTCTTGACCGTTATCGTCTGTGTATGAGCCCAATCCAAAATTGGATTCGGCTACACCTTGCGATAATAGATTGCGAATATCACGCATAACATGGGCATGTTGTTTACCCGTGACCTCTGCTAGGTAATTATATACATTCATACACATATATATTGACGTTTCACTGCCACGACTACTGTCGACCACTCCACGTTCTCATCCCCTTCTACCAAGGGTGATACCAATTTAGTTAAATAGTGTTTAATTGGTTGTAAATGCCTACCATCATTTTATTTGTTCTATAGATTTCTTCACATTCCAATCGTTTTCATACAGTGAAATAATAAAACGAACACCTTTGGTAGTCCATACTGTGTATATGCTTGTTCCTACAGAACCGTCCGAACGTGTGTACGTTTGTGTACGGGTAGAGTGCAATCCAAACGTTGAGTATGGAGTATGAAGTATCCATTGACCGCTTTGTCGATATATAATTCCTATTTCTTTAAGTTTTTTATGTAACTTTTCAGCGTACATTCCAATTTGTTTTGCTACTTGTGTGCTTGTCTGTGTGTTTACACTTTGTAGGTGGTTATCGTAGTAGTTGACTTTTGGGGCGGCTTTCTGCAACTCTTCCGTTTGTAAATTTACTGTTTCGGAAAGATGGTTATTCTCTAATAAAAGCTTCTCTTTCTCTTCTTCGGCTTGTATTACCATTAGTGCAAGCTCCTTCCGGGAAAGTTCATGTTTGTTTTCCTCACATGCGATAAAATATTTTCTAGCTTGCCTTCCACGTTCGTTGTTCTCAATCATGGATAGCTCTTTTGCCATACTGATTGATAGAGCATATTCGATTCGTTTAGTAGCTCCTATTTCTCGCTCCACAATTTCGGTGAATGATTGAAAATCAACACCTTCAATAAAATCATAAGATTTAATACGATCTTTAATCCATGTTGAAAAATCCCTTTTACTTTCAAGAAAAGAATGCAAATCACGTGCATTAACGGCTCTCTTACCGTTATTATCACTAATAGGAATAAGTTCATTCGTTGTGACGTTCATATTTTAACGAATTGTGATAAAAAGAAACCCTCCGTAGGTGTGAACGTCACAACATACGCAGGGCATAGAAGTCGCAGATTGTTTCCTTTCTGCCACCTTAGAGGGGTTCTTAATATCTTGTACAAAATCTGTTCGATTTATTTTGCCAAATATTATGTTATGACGTTCACCACAAAGAAAAGCATAATTTGTGATATATCAAAACTTTTCGGTGTGATTTTTTTTAAATTAATCCAAGCACCATACCTACTGCTCCCCAGAATACATCTCTCCATTCGGGCACTCCTTGTCTAAGCCACTTATCGTATATTATTTCTTTTCCAACAAGAATAAACAAGGTTAGTGCTATTGCTGTCCATACGGAGAAAAACCATTGCGCCATGCTTACTACAAGTATTCCTGCAATGAGGTGCTCCATTCCGTCAACTCTCAAATTGTTAAGGCATATATAGTCTAATGCCCTTCTGATTTTTCTTAGAAAGTTTGTAAATTTTCCCATAGTTTAGCTGTTATCGTTGTTATCGTTGTTTTCATTGTTTTCATTATTTTCCTCTATCACCCTAGCTTCCATATCGTTTAATCTCCTGTCTTGTTCGTCCATTCTATCATCTTCGTTATTTGCTGAGAAATCGCTTTCTTCTCTTGCTGTCTGTAATGATATTATTCTGGAGTTTACAAGTTGAACGAGTGTGTTGTTCCATTCAGAGAAGTCTATGTATGAGTATGGCTCTATGGTAGCGTTTATTCTTAGAGCGTTATAACCTGTTGCGTCACCTTCCATTACTCCTACATAGTATTTGAATATATTGGCCATGTCATTTATGGCTGTATTCATCATTTGTGCATCACTTCTCGCCCATTCCATTTCCGGCTCATAATACATTGCCGTTGTTCCAGTAGGTCTGTCACCTGACGATGATTGCATTGGCGGAACGACACCACTTCCGTCAAGTATCCCGTTGTATATGTTATCTATTTCGGTGAAAAGTGAGTTTGAAGCGTCCATTTTACCCATGAATTGTGCATCATCTTCTGCCCCTACACGTAAAATAGAAGTTCCTCCCAATCCGTTTCTTTGAATGTTTATTCTTCCGTTTGTCTTGATAAGTAGCATTTGGAACGCCTGTCGTGTGTTGTATTCTCCTATCATGGACATTAAGAACTCGAAATCGTCTATCAAGTCCTGTACTGCCCCCCAAAATGGAAGTTCAAGACGTAGATATACTACAGGTATAAATCCCAGGTTATGGAATTGATGCAGTTGTATGATATTCCCGTTATCGTCAATATCCGTTGCTATATCTCCGTTGGAATCCAGTGTATAAAACTCATCTTTAGTCCATACATCGACAAGTGTGTCTGTATGTTCTTCTCCATCAGCCGAAATATATGTGGTTGTATATTCCCTTGCGAAAGCTATTCTTTCCCCTCTTCTGTTTTTATGTTCATACAGTATATCTCCTTTTGAGTAGCTGAAAGACCTGTATTTTATCTCGTCCTTATCCTTATATATATATATGGCAGCATCTCCTACCTTTCCGGCTTCGCTTATAAGTTCAAACTTGGCTGTTTCCATGAGAGAATCAGTCCAGTATTCCTTGTATGTTGTCAGCTTATCCCTGTTCTGCTGGTTTGACGCGCTTTTCTTTATCTGAAATTTAAGAGGATTGGTACACAGGTGTGATACCCTTTTCTTATGTATCATCCTTTGAAGAGGAAATGCTCGTCTTTGCAGTACGTATGGAGTTGATGCCAATTTCTTTTTTCTTTTCTGAGCACCTACATTCGCGCTTTCATCATCCGATGATGTGGCATCCTCGTCTGACGGGATACTGTCTTTCCAGTCGGGTCTGTTGTGTATATAATGTCCTGATGTATCCCATTGCGCTAGAAAATCATCTTGTGACATATATTTGTATATCAAAGTGGAGCGTCTTGGTTTTTTCTTTGTTCCTCCACCTCTCCCATCGTCACATCTTGACGGAAGTGCCACTTTGAACGGTTCTTTTCGTAATAAAACGTCTAATTTTAAAATTTCCATAGGTAATTATAAATATTTTAATTCATCCATTATATCGTTAGGTATGTCAATCATTACATCACATATATCAAAATATGTCCTGTATAAAAATGTTCCTTCTATCAAGTCTGGAGAGCATCCTACAATCTTTTTTGCCTCCTGTTTTTTCAGCAGTCTTAGTTTCCCGTTTTCCCTTTCCACGTCACGTCTTATTGCTCTTCTCTGGTCCATCAGTGCTTCCCGTATTGTTTTGTTCACATACGGTTTTTCGAGAAGTTCCGGGTTTATACTGAATCCGCAATATCCTAGGTTTGTTCCTTTTATACGTGTTACCATCTCATCGGCAAGCTGTGCCCTTAGATCGAAATAGAATCTTACAGGCTGATCATCCTTGCTTTTGTCTAGTCTTTTCGGAACACCTCTAAGTATTGCCAGGCTTTCGGGGAATGCGTCACGGAATGTAGGTGCTCCAAGACCGTCAAATGCCAGTCTGTTTTCACCGATTCCCCATTTCCGTAGATTGTTTCTTACCCATCGGTTTAAATCCCTAGGCTTTAATGTGTTTGACCATTCTAGGTCTTGTAAGTGATGTCCTATGAAGTGCCCCATTACACAAACGTCACCAAGACCGTATGCTATATCTAGTGTAGCACATTCAAAGTAATCGTCAAACACGGGCTGCGATGAGAACATTTCCTCCATTTCGTCACGGGTTATCCACTCGTTTCCCCCTTTTATCAGCTTCCATGAACCTAATGCGTTTATGGATACTTCCTGTGCTGTTCCTCCAAGGTTTTTCTGATAGTCGGGATTGGAAGCCATAAGTATCTTGTTATCTTCCAGCCCGGAAGCTATAAAGGTTATGCTCTTGATGTATCTTTTACAGTTTGTTTCGTCAATTTTGGTATTTTTACCGAATCTTGCGATGATATAATCTTTTGCCTGAGCAAATACTTCTTGTGGGCTGTCACCCCATGCTGTTTCATGTATAGTATCTCCATATTGAAAGAAATATCTTACCTTTCCCGATCTTTCTGGAATTGCTATTCCGTCATCGTCCACCCACCATGATACCAGTGCTCTCCAGAAATCGCTGTACGGGTTTGGATTGCACGCGCCTATAAGGCTTGTTCTTAGTCCTGATGATGAACGCAATACCGTTTGAAGGTAGTTTATGATAGGTTCTGTTGCCTGTGAGCACTCGTCTATCGCCACCTTGACAACGTTACCACCCTGTTGTCTGTCCTTAAATTCGCTTACGCCTTTTTCTCCCGACAGGCAGGCATCACCGAAATAATCGTACCGTATTTCACCTCCTGCGTCAAGTCTTGAAAGGCGTTTTGAATCAATATACTCACCATAAGGTTCAACCATCTTTGAAACCACTTTAAGAATACCGTCCGCTTTTTCTGCGGATGTCTTGTCTTTACGGAAAACAAGTGCGGAAAATGACGGGTGGTTGCATGAACTCAGTATATCCATCCCAAGGCATACGGATTTTCCTCCCCCACGATTCCCGTGAAGTATCTTTATCCCTGCCCTGTTCCTTAGAAATGCCTCCTGTGAACCTTTCTGTGGGGCAAGCATATTTACCTTGTATCCCTTGCTTCTTCTGTCCTCTATATATTTTTGGACGAAATCAAGACTTTTATATGGTATGATTCCCCTTTTGCCATATCGTTTCAGCGATTTGACAACATCCTTAGTCTTTAATCCTCGGTATTTTAAGTCAATTTCTTCCATCTTTCTGTATGTATTTTGCAAATATAATGTTTTTTTTAAATATTTTTTGCTTATACACATTTTTTAACTACATTTGCATCGGTAAGAGGTACTTACTGTGCGCAAAGGTCTTGTGCATGAATCACATAAAAAAAATAAATAGTATATGAATAAAGATGTAAAAGTCATTTTTGAAGGTATCAAGAATGCGTTGGGAGAAAGTAGCTCCGTTATTACAGATCGTACAATCGAACAGACAATCAATGAGTTCTCAGCGTTCGCACCGCAGGAAAATGCGGAAAAGTTCTGGAATGAAAGTGTTGTGAATCATTTAAAGAACACTGTGGCAGGTCAGGTAAGAGCGTTTGCGTCTGATAAGCGCAAAGAGTGGGATACAATCAAGGAACAGGAGATATCCAACTTGAAAAAGGAATGGGAAAAATCACATCCTGCGCCACAACCGACACCAGCACCGCAACCACAACCGACACCGACACCAGCACCCGAACCGAAACCGTTTGAGTTGCCCGATGATGTCAAGGCTAAACTTGAAGAGTTTGAAAAATTCAAGAAAGAGTTTGAAGCTAAAGAGCAGGAGGAAAAGCAGAAGCAGATTGTAACTGAAAAGCGCAAGAAGCTGTCTGATTTGATTAAACGCCCGGAAGCAGGTATGCCTAACGAATTGTTGCGCAATATCATTTTTGAGAACATTCAGATTTCGCCCGAAGAGGAAGATACAAGCATTCTTCTGAAAATACAGGGAAAGTACAATGAAACGTGTACGAAATACACAAAGGATGGCATTAATCCTTTCATCTCTGACAAGGGTGGTTCTAGCGATGTAAAGTCATTCATAGATAGAAAGAGAGAAGAAGATAAGGCTAACAAGGAAAACAACATTGTCAGCCGATATTACAGTAAAATTAACAAATAGTTTTTTTTAATTATGAAAGCAGGAGTTCTTGCAACAAGTTATAGTAAGATTGGTGGCGCAAGACATATCTTTTCTAATGATACGTCTTTGCACGTACTGTTGGTAGGATGTAACGTTCCAGTAGAACGTATGCCTACAGTTGGGAACAAACTTCCGGCTGGTACCATGATTAAATGTGATTCCTCAAAGCAGAATGGCGGTGACATTCACTATTCATTCAGAATGTACGAGAAATCGGATTCTGGTGCTACGGTAAAAGTTGAAAAAATCATGGGTAATACAGTTGCCAAGGTTGGCATGGTTGTCGGTAAAGCACCTACTACTGCCGCAGGTACTACAACTGGTTTTACCATTAACGCTATTGATTCGTCTCATGACGAATATGACATCCTTACATTGTCCGGGGATGCAGGTAAATTGGAATTGACCGATATTTTGGTTGAAGTTACACAGGTTGGTGCTAGCGCAAAATTCAAGGTTATTCCTAATGCTATCCTGCCTTATGATGTTGACACCATTCCCGGTGCCACTCTCTATCCTTTCAACGGTGCATGGATGGTGACAAGTGAGATTTTGGAAAAACGCATTCCGCCCGTAGCTCCGGCAATCAAAAAGGCGATGAAGGATGATGAATCATATCCTTGCGTTTTCCGTTACACATTGTATAACTAATTAAATTTTTTCGTTTTATGCAAAGATCGACATTTAGTTTCTATGATTGGCATTTCTCTGGGGAGATGCAGGAACTTATGGATTATGCCAATCAGAAATTTGATAACGAAAACTGGAGAAGCTACGGAGATTGGGATGTTCCTCAGATGAGCAAATCATGGAACGTGATGGTTGACGAATACACACAGGCTACCCGTCCTGTGATGCTTGCTCCTTTGGCTGAAAAGCCTATCATGGACACTACGGGATTTGAATGGTATTCGGGCCGTATTCCGAAGATGGGTCACGCCATTCAGTTTATGGAAACCGATATTCAGGAGTTCTATGAACTTGACATTCCGCAAGGTGCATTGCTTGACAAGATCCGTGATAAGTGGTACACAAAGATGGAAGCATGTATCCAAGGTTTCCATACCGAGTTGAACTGTATGACTTATCAGGCTCTTTCTACAGGTATGCTTAACTATACAGCCAGTGGTACTAACTCAATTCCTGTTCAGATCGACTATCGTGTTCCTGCAAAACATAAGTTGAAAGCGTTAAAACAGAAATGGTTTAGCGATACAGACTGGACACCGAACGAAAATGCAGATCCTATTAAAGACCTTCAAAGAATGTGCAAGATTGCCGACAATGACAGTATGTCATACGATCATTTTGAAATGTCAAAGGATTTGTATGATAATTTCTTGATGCACCCGAAAGTGACAGCAGCAGTACAGGCACGTCTTGTTCCTGCCGCAGCATCTACTACAATCTATCCTATGAACAATCAGGAGATTGTTGATGTGCTGATGAAGGTGTTCTCTATTCCTGTGATTATTCCTGTTGATGAAAAATCAAAATGGAACAAACTTGGTGTGATTGAGGAAGCCAAACCGTCTTTTGAGAAAAACACTGTTGTTCTTGTTCAGAGCGGTCAGTTCTTCCGTATCAAGAACTCACCGTCAATGTATTTGCAGGATACCAACCCGGCTGTACAGATTTCCTCTTTGGAAGGCGGACGTATTGCATTCTTGCATCAGTATTCTTCTGAACCGTATGCTGAGAAGAGTTCAGGTGAATTGTGGGCGTGTCCTGTGATGAAGAATCCGAACAACCTTATCATCATGAAGGTTGACGAACAGTCAAATACGGGATTGTAAAAAGTTGAACCATGAAGGTCATTATTGATATAAATGGCGAAGGCACAGCAAAGGGCGCAGGGGAGTATTTCATTGGAGATACTCTCACGCTCCAAGCTATTCCCGAAGAAAGTGTGGAGTTCGGATATTGGCTTATTGCTGACAATGAAACATTGAAGCCGGAAGATAGGCTAAAAGTTTCAGATAATCCGTACACTATTCAGGTTACACCTCAGATAACAGCAAAGGGTAACATGAAGGTGGAAGCATATTTCTATATGTCTATGCGTGAATATCTGAAAGCACAGATTGACTATGAGTTGAAAAACACATCGTATATCAGTGTTGCCCAGAAATGGGGATTCCGTTTGTCTGATGATAGCCGTGAAACGTCTGAGATGAAGAAAGATTTGGCTTATGCTGATTTGTTGCTCATTGTTTGTACTGCCCCTTCAACGATACAGGGAAAGACAAAGAAAGCCGGAAACTGGTCAATTACCGACACAAGCAAGACTATTTCTATCAATGACAAGAAAAGATTGGAGCAACGCGCAAAGGATTTATACGCCAAATGGGGTTTGAATTTGGATGTTGGAACAGATGTTGAAATAACTAGATTAAGATGGTAGTATGGGAAAGAGTATTTTAGGTGAGGATATGTTTCCTGATATGGTTAGAATTTATCAGAACAAGAACAGTTCGGATAAATATCAGACTACCCCATATTGGGAGATGATATACGAAGGAAGGGCAAACATACAGGAAAAGGACACAGGTTCGGAAACGAATGATGTTGACAAATCCGAATATGCCGCCTACCTAGAAGATAACGATGTAACCATACCTTCCGGGTGTCTGTTGGATTGGCAGAATTTCAACCATCCGTTTTCGGACAACAGCAATAGTTGGCGTGAGATAAAGAAACCTCCATTTAACAATATGGAATTTGGCACGGTGATATACTTTAACCAAATAGAAAACTAGAATACTATGACAATCAATTGGACGGAAATAATACTTGCTTTGTTGGGTACAAATGGCATAACCCTTCTAACTTCAATGTTAATGTTTAAGCAGAAGAAGGAAAAGATGGAAACTGAAATTGATTCTTCTACCTTGGACAATCTTGAAAAGGGGTTTGCTATTCAGGGTGCTCAGTTGAAGAAGGCGCAAGAGGAAATTTTGAGTTATCAGCAATCTCTTCATGATGCTTATCAGAAGATACAGGAGCTTTATAATGAGATGAATGATATTAAAACGGAACTGAAATGCGCTAAAGCTGATCGAGATTTGCTAAAAAAGCAGATTGATAAACTGAGTAAACCAGTAACAAGAAAGACAAGTACAAAAAATGCAGGCAAGTAACAACGATAAAGTATTGAAAGAGTTTGGTAGTAATGTCCAGCTTGCCTTGGATGCTTCTATCATGCAGTTCATGGAAGATATCGCCACGAATATCATGGATGATATAAAAGACATGGAGGGATTTACCAATCAGACTTTCAATCTTGAAGATAGTTATGGATGTGGCATTTACAAAGATGGGGTCCTAAAGAAGATTGTGTGGGCAAATGCAACGAAAGTTGCAAATGAGCCTAGGAAACGTAACAATGTCGAGTATTGGGGGCGTGAACTTGCCGAAGATTTCTTCAATAGTTATAAATCCGATGGTTCTGAAAAATATGAACTGGTTGTCGCTGCTGTCATGTATTATGCCAAGTATGTGGAGAACTATCACCTGTTGAATGTTCTTTCAGATTCTTGGATTAAGACAAAGACAGATTTAAAAGGGGGTAAATATACTGTGGTTTTTAAGAAAATTGCAGCTAATATGTTAAACAAATATTTTAAGTGAAGTTATGGGCTACTTTAATCCTTCAACAATAAATACCACCTTGTACAATATTGTATTGGACAAGAAGATTGCTGACGATGTATATAAGGTGCAGCGTCCTGCAAGTGTTGATGATAAGGTAACTAGTTTTATTGTCGTAAACAACAATACAAGAATTGTCAGCAATACCGAGAGCGGCCCCTACGGTCACTTCGGGAAAGGCGAAACGATGGCTACGGTTACTCTGTTTGTAAGGGCATTGCCCGGGAACGTATATCCGTCTGTCATGGATGCGTTGAGTGAGAAAATGGTAGAACTGTTCCCGCAAAAGACTGTGCAGCTTCATTTCGAGATATTTAATGTTTTACCACCAATGTTTGACGGGGTTGGGTTTTATTATATGTCCGTCCTGTTGAATGTTGATATTTCAAAGGATTAGCTGCATGAGAAACGTGAGAAAAAACAGTGGAGGCGCATCGGTAGATACGTTTTCAACAATTAACAATAACTTTTTAAATACAGAAAATAGAATGGCACGAGTAAATTTAGACACTAGCCCTGCTTACTTGAACGGGCAGTCGGCTGCTTTGACATTTGATGCGATTGAAATCACCGATAGTACTCAATATTCAAGTTTTAAGAATCCGAAGATTCTTCCCAATATTGAGTCTGGTACTACGGAATCTTCTGGTACTGACGCTGACACTTCTGAAACAAAGAACGAGCAGGGTGCTACCGTATTCCAGAATATCACACCGGGTACTATGGCATTTACCTTTACAGGTATGTCCACTTCAAAAGCCGCTTTCGCTTTCTTTACACAAGGAAATGAAACAAAGGCTGAATTGGAACTGAGTAGTTTGACTGACACTCAGGATGTTTTCGGCAAGGGAGCTTCTCAGAAACTGAAAGCGTTTGGTGCAAGTGCATTCAAGCAGTTTGTACGTCCTATCGGTATTATCAACGGTACTGGTGACCGTATGATCTTCTTCCCGAAGGCATCATGGGCTGTCAGCTTCACAGGTGCTCCAAGTAACACTGGATACCTTGGATTCTCCGTTACTGTGACAGCATTGGAAGTTAACACTCAGTATTTGAAAACCATGATGGTTCTTGAACTTGACAATTCGGGTGTCGGTAGTTGATGTAGACGGGTGATGAATTATTAGCCGGGCGTTTTCGTCCGGCTTTTATTGTTTTTTAACTGATTGTGTTTGATTTTTGTTAACCTTTGTTGTATTTTTGCTGTAAAAAATAACACCATGACAGATAAAGAATTGTCTGATAAATTAAAGCAAAAGGCTATAAGTCTTGGGCTGTGTAAGGAATGGACAAATGAATGGGGGAACCCGGATAAATATGAATTATGCGAGAAATATATCAGAGGCATTGATTTCTGCCTGCTTAACAGATACCCGTCAAATGAAATAATCAAGAAGGAGTTTGCTAGTGTTAGGGAGAAGTTTAATATCTTCGTTGATGACACCAACCTTTTCATAAGCAATCCTAAATGGTCTATTTTTAACGGTTCGTGTGATTGTGTTGTCACATTCAACGATTTCGGTATAGGAGAAATGTATGTCAAGGATAACAGTCGTGTAAGCCTTGTTGCGCTTGATAACAGCATAGTTCATGTTTCTTTGATTGACGATGCCAAACTTGATATTGTATCGTCTAAATATACAAGGGTATTCGTTTATACAAATACTCCAAAGAACATATCAAAGGTAGATGTGAAAGGAAAATTAATGATTAAACCGTTCAAGTTAGTTTAAAAATGGGAATATTCAACTGGAAACAACCTGACTTAGATGATCAGATAAAGATGCAGAAGTTTGCCACTCATAAATACAAAGAGGTTATGGTTGGCAATAAGAAATTCAAGGTGCGTGGTCTTAGACTGGGTGCATACGATTATATTGTAGACAAGCTGTTGATACGTGACATTATCAATCCCGATACAGCGAAAAAGGAAATGATTGCAATTATGAAAAATGACGCATCTATTCCGTACAAAGTTGCAGCGGCAGGAGTATTGAATAACTATTGGTTTTTTGAGATAATTCCTTTTGCAAGACGTATATACGCTTGGTGGTTAAGCAGGCACTATGACCATAAGGAACTCACTCCGTTGATAGAAGCCATCGTGGAGGGGGCTAATGTAAGTGATTTTTTTACAAATACAATCCGTTTAGCGTTCTTGATAGATACGACAGCGACATTAAGCAAGAAGGATGCCATGAAATTATCTCTCGATGCAAAATCGGCTCACGAGGATCTATCCAAAAAGATTTCCCCCAATTCAGAGGGGATTTAAGGCTATTCGGAGGATTGATGGTAATCAAGGACTGGGCTTTGCTATGGAAATATTCATGGAGTTATATACAGGCAGTAATAATGGACCAGCCTAAACTTGATTATCATTTTGAAGAGAAAGTTAAATTGTATAAGGCTTCTCTTACAGAAAATTTATATAAGCAAGCCAATGAGGATGCAAGTGGCTTTATATATAGATTCAAAGAATCTAAACCTAAAGAAGAGCATCCCGATATATTACTAAAAGATGTTTTGCGATGATAACAAAATACGATCCTAAAATATATCCCCTTAAACTGTATGTTGCAGTGGGGGATGATCAATGGGGGAAAATATATAGAAAATTCACCAAACTTAATCATGACCCGATAGATACATCCAAAGATGAAATTAAGAGATGTAATGGCATGACTATTTTTGTAAGGGAAAAAAGTACAAACCATTTAGGTGTACTTATTTGGTTATCCAACGATGGTATAGGGGTGAGAACTGTTGCTCATGAATCTGTTCATTATGTTTGTAATGTATTTGGGTATTGTGATATTTCTATGGGATATGAAAATGGGCAGGATGAGCACTTTGCATACCTTTTAGGTTGGTGTGTTGAGTGTGTAATGGATAGTGTTGCGAAATATTTAAAAAACAATATTTATGAAGATTAGTTTGTTTGTAAACGGAAATTTGGTGTGCGACCGAAGCGAAGCGAGGGAGCACAGGGGCAGTCTAGCTGCACAGGGGCAGTCTAGCTGCACAGGGGCAGTCTAGCTGCACAGGGGCAGTCGAAGTTATAACACTATGTGGTGAGGAACTTCCTAGTGATTATGACATTTCTGATGCTGTTATAATTGATGGCGATATTCATTGTCGTAGTATCAGTTGTAATGGCATTGTTGTTTGTAAAGGTTCTTATACCGTTATAGAGGAAGGGGGTGATTATGGGTCACTCTAACGGTAAAATCACCGCACCTGTCGGATTGGATAGTGATGTATATCCTACTCTAGGCATCGGTCCTACTAGTGATGGTTATGATTTAGGATATGCGTGTGCAAATACGCATGGGAAAATAAATAAATGGAGTAAATATAAACCTGTTAGGCAACCATACTTAGATTATCGTTCTGATTATTGGAAAGCTAATGATGGTTTATGTGGTCTAAGTGTAGTGGGATACATGTCGCCAGGAACGCTTAATAGCGGATTTCTAAAAGACCTTTTTAATGGCGTAGACTGGGGATATAATGCTCCTACTGGTGGAGATTCAGCACCTTATCGGATATTGGATTTCAACGGATATAATCATAATGCTATAGTTCCTTTTGGAGATGACGTTCCATCAGATGTATATTTGGACACATCTAATAATCTAGAAATACAACTTGAACAGACAACAAATGCTGATGATAACATTTTGCTATCCTATTTAAGCTATCAAGGAACTCCATTTTCTGAAATGTATGCAGGGGTAGGACTTTTACAAAATACTAGATACATTTTAGTAACATCTGAAAGTATGTTTACTGATTCAGTATCTATAAGGTTATTAAATATAGGTGGTTATGTAGGTAAATGGAAAGTATCTTTTTTCTTGTCATCTAATAAAATAGGAGTAGATGATGAATTAAAACAAGGAATATACATACCTATTCCAGTAACACCAAAAACAATGACTATTCATGCAGCTGGATCTCTATACGTAATAGAAGCATTCGGTACATGGAACTCTTCTAATAACCAAATTACATACAACTTCATTATAACAAATAATAGTGGGTCATCTGTTACTATACGTGGTATAGTTCTTGTGTTAATGAGGACAAGAACAGTTCCAGAAGCTGGAGAAAATGCTGGTTCATTACTTACAGGACTTACTGCACAGGTTCCGGCAAAAGGAACATATAGATCATCTATGTATTCCTTTAATGTTAGTAGAGATTTTTCTTATGATTATTATATTGCAGCAAGAGCCACAGGGGTAAATACCACCTATAATATGGTTGAAGATTACGCTCCATAAATTTTATCAATCCCCAATAAAATAAGCCCGAAAGTTACACGAACTTTCGGACTATTTTGTAACCTGAAAACAATATGAAACCGATACCTATGTATCCAAGATTGATTAGTATTTTTTGCCATTTAGACAATTCCTTTTCTACCTTTACTTCTACAATTTTCTCCACGGTTATTATCGAATCTTTCGTCACTACCGTTTCTTTTTCCAGGGATGGGATGCTGTCTTGTAGAAAGTCTTTCTTGTTTTTCAAACTATGAAAAAGCCTGCCATCCGACATTATTTTAGCGTCTGATACGGCTAATGATGTTTCCAAGTGTGAACTATCTTCAAATGTTGTATGTTGTATGTGTTCTGTTGGAAGAGTTATTATTTTTGATTGCCATACTACTCTTTCCGTTACTGTCGTGTTGTGGTCTACTATAGTTGTATTTGTCGAAGATGGAAGTAGCTTGCGTGAACAAGAACACGACAGTAACAAAAAAAATAGCAATATAGAAAATGGCTTATTCATCTACTAGATTTGTTGCGATAAGCGAGATAAATTCCTCCTTCGGTATTTCCAATGCTTCGGGAGAGTTCCATTTCACTTTAATTGCACCGTCAGTACCAATAAGTTCAATGATTTTAGCGAATCCTTCAAAAGCGAATTTTCTAGGCTTCATATCACATTCCTCTTTCATTTTCTCTTGGTATGCTTCGGAGTATGCTTTGTTCAGTTCTTCTGTTTCCTTGTTGAAATCTTCTTCTGTTTTTCTGATTTCATCCGCTTCTTTCTTTTCCTCTTTTGTCGCATCTTCCTTTCCGTCAATCTCTTTCATGTGATTGATTTTCTGTGCGCGCTCGTCATATCCTTCCTTCTTTATTTCTTTAAGAACCTGTTGCATATCATCATCGAATGCTTTTGCAGCTTTGTCGTAAGCGACACGCATAAGCATGATTTTTGCTTTCAGTTCTGATGGAAGTTCCTTCCCTTCTAGTGATAAGGGGATATTCAAGAGAGTTAATCTCTTTAAAAACATTTCTTGGTTCGTCATTTTTCTTGCCTTTTTTAGATTGAAACTGATGAGATTCCTTTCGTGTTAATGTATTTTTTCACATCGGTTACGAAAGAGTTGATGATGGTAATGATAGCAATTTGTGCTTCCAAATCGGGATGATCGTTGTAGTTGATTGCGATACCACCGTTCTGATTGAAATAGAATGTGGCGAGTTGGTTCTCTGATTCCAATGACTTCACCTCTCCGCCATCAAATGAATCAATGTTTTTTCCGTTTGATACGTTTACATTCGCATTCACCTTGTATTGTTTTTCCACATTAGCTTCATTGCTGAATGTTACGCTGGCTGAATTTACGCCAACGAGTGTTACTTTGTTTTCTTCTATAGCCATAGTTAAAAAATTATTTTATTGCAAAGATAACATAATTGTTTTTAAGTACCATTTTAAATATATTAAAAAATACTAATTGATTTTTGTTTGTTGTAAATCATGCTCTTGTGTTTATTTTTGCTATTTTTGCCTACTTGAAATATTCGTTAATCAACTCATCGTTACAATCCATGTCAAGTAACATCTCAAACATATATTCACCCACAGAGACTTCTTCCGCTGATGCATTCTTCAATACCTTGGCTACCTTATTGGGTTTGAGGCTTCGAAAATCGGCAACCCCCAATTCGGTAGGAATACCAAATTTCATCTTAGTCGGCTCCAAATACTTAATCAAATAAGGTGAATGGCTTGTAATCAGCACTTTGGTATCGCCCGCTAATTGCACAATTGCCGTTAACAGGTTCTGCAATAGTCTTGGATGTACGGAATTCTCCAATTCTTCCAACAGAAGCAATGGAATCCTATTTATTTCCGCAGCAATCACCAAAGTCAAGATAAAGAATATTTTCTTTGACCCTGACGAAATTCGACTGATGGAAGTATATTGGTTATTGTATCTTTCCTTTACACGAACATCATAAAAAGTTTCTGGTAAACGGAAAGGTAAATTCTTCGTTTCTTCCTCTTCTACATCCTTGCGCAAATTAATCTGCACCGGTTCAAAGTCTTCGATTGTAACCAACAGTCCAGTAACAACATCTTTCAGCAATGCATATTTGTCTGGAGCAAGTTCTTTTAAGCTATTCAAATAATGACTGACTTTTTCCTCCTTTGGATAATCCAGACTCAACTCATTTACATCATCGTCCGGTGCTATCATGTTAAACAAACTATCCGGATGTTGCAAAGTGCCTATTTCTCTAACATCCAGCCTATTCAACTGACGAATAGAATCAATATAAAAAAGGTCATCAAAGTTAGCAAGTTTATTCAATGCTAAAATATTACTATCAACGGGAAGTTGCTTAGAACAACGTCCAGTTGGTGAAGCTAAATAATAAGCAACATCCGTATCTTCGCGATTGATATAACTTCTGAACTTCAAGTCATCATCTGATTTCATTCTCAAATATTCACCGATAATTTTACCATCATCTTTTGAAGTCTTCCACCACTCAAAGGAATAGCCGTAAACGAAGGAAAACGTTTCCTTTCCGTTAGAAAATTCCCCTTCCAATTCAAAAGTAAACGGAGCACCTTCTAAGGCTGTATTAATAGGTATAAGAGAACGATTGCGCATCAATGACAGCTTTCTCTTTAAAGAAGCCTCCATAAAAAACACGCCAAAACTAATGGCACGAAGTATATTACTTTTGCCATAATTGTTAGGTGCAATCAATGCACTTAAATCATCCAAAGATATTTCTACATCCTTCAGATTGAATATGCCCGATATTTTAATTTTATTGAGTCTCATACTTCGTCAATTCCAATTTTATGCAAAGATAACATAATCGTTTTTAAGTACCATTTTAAATATGTTAAAAAATACTAATGGATTTTTGTTTGTTGTAAATCATGCTCTTGTGTTTATTTTTGCTATTTTTGCAATAATTAAAAAATAATAACTATGGCTGATGTTGATTTAGGAGCATTAAAGTTTAAGATCGGGCTAGATGATTCTAGTCTTGACAAACAGATAAAGGATATACAGAAGAAGTTACAGGACACCTTTAACCAGGAGATGTCCTTCAAGCCTATGTTGACCGATATAGGCAAAATGAATGACGAACTTAGCGAGGTTGTAGATAAGATAAACAAAGCGAATGAAAACGCGTCCAAGGTAGGGAAAGGGAAGTCGAACAAGAAAATGGATATACTTGTTCAAATGGAAGAGTTGTCAAACAAGATTGTCGAAGCGACAAGGGAGTATGACAGGCTGGAAAAGACTTACCGTAACTTAGGCAATGCAGGTGGGGATAAGGGGATGGCTACAAGAAAAGCCAATCTTGAAAGTCAGAAGAAAGCGATAGACGATCTTGTCGCTGAATTAAACAGATTGAAAACCGCATATTCCCTTACTGCTAACAGTGCGCCTAAATTGTCCATTTCCGATGAAAGAGAACTTAACCTTCTACGCCAGCAATACGAGATGGAGATTGCACGGACAAAGGAGATGGAAAAGCAAGCATCAAAGCAGGAACAGGCGAATAAAAAGATGCAGCAGACCAATCAGAAGTATCTACAATACCTTTCTGGTCAGTCTGGACTTGCCCTTGGTATGCCGGAGGGAAGTGCTGAGGACTTGAACAAGAAGATTGCCGCTATACAGAAACGCCTTGAACTATTGAATAAATTTAAGGTTGAAGTTCCTTTAAACAGCAATCAGATAACAAAGGCTGACGCTCTTATTCAAAAATTGCAAGGCAGATTGGAAAAGTTGCAATCATCTTTAAGAAAAACATCAACGAATGAATTGTTGAGCATCAATCCTACGTCTATCAATCAGGCTAACAATCTTATTTCTGAATTGACGAACAGGCGTAATGCACTTAATACGACTGATGCAAACTATAACCGTACCCTTACTCTTCTAAACAGGAAGATACAGGAACATAATAAGTTTGTAAACGAAGCTACATCCTATGGAACAAAGATGCAGCAGACCAATCAGAAAAATGCTGCAAGTTCAAAGGAGTTTTCCGAGGAACTGACAAAGCAGAGCAGAATGATGCGTGAGTTTGTCAATACGATAAAGACTTATGCAGGATTCTACTTTTTCAGAGATATGTTTCAGGAACTTGCTGCCATTCGTGGAGAGTTCGAGTTACAACAGGTGTCATTGCGTGCCATCATACAGGATGCAAGACGGGCAGACCAGATATTCAGTCAGATTAAGGGTCTTGCTGTAATATCTCCTTTCCAGTTCAGCGATTTGGTTGGATATACCAAACAGCTTGCTGCATTCCAGATACCTGTCAACGAATTGTACGGTACAATGAAAAGTCTTGCGGACGTTTCCGCAGGTCTTGGCGTTGATATGGGACGTATCATTCTTGCCTATGGTCAAATAAGAAGCGCAGGTGTATTAAGGGGGCAGGAATTACGTCAGTTGACAGAAGCCGGTATTCCTGCATTGGACGCATTGAGAAAGAAACTGGAAGAAGTAAGAGGTGTGGCTCAAACTACTGATGATGTGTTCAACGCCATATCAACACGTCAGATCCCTTTCGAGTATATTCGGGAGATGTTTACCACAATGACGGAAGATGGTGGTATGTTCTACAAAATGCAGGAAATACAAGCCGCATCCTTGAAAGGTATGGTAAGCAACCTTGCCGATTCATACAAGATTATGATGAATGATATAGGTGAGGCGAATGATTCCGTTCTGAAAGGAATTGTTGGAAGCATAACCGATGCAATGAACAACTGGAGATACTTCTCTAAGGCAATAGAGGGCGTTGCTGTAGGATATGCCGCATTAAAGGGATTACAGCTAGCTAGAACAGCCATGCTAGGAAAAGAAGTTGTCGCAACAACTAATGCTATTAAGGCTGAGAAATTACGGGAAGCCCAGTTGCTTAAACAGGCTGCAATGTACAGAACGCTCACTACTGCCGAGAGGTGGAAGATAGCGACAGCGTCAAAACTGTCTGCCGTAGAGATAGTTGCTGCCGTTAATTCGGGAAAGATGTCAGCAGAGATGGCAAAACGTATTCTTGCCACGAATATGCTGACACAGGCTGAACGGCATCTTCTTGTCACCGAACTTAAACTGACAGGTGCGGAAGCTGCAAGAATGTTGTCTATGACAAAAACGACAATGTTGATGAACAGATTCAAACTGGCAACATTCGGTTTGACAAATTCATTGAAAACATTGTGGCTTACGATAAAGGCTAATCCGCTCATGACGATACTTACTGTTGCAGGACTTGTAGCGGAAGCGTTTCATATTATGTCTGCACGTTCGGAAGAGTTCAATCAGAAGATAAAGGATAGTGCAAAGTCTTTCCGTGAATCATACAGTGATTTGCAAAAAGACCTTGACAAGATAAACTTCGACAAACTCACCCCGGAAAACCTTGAACAGCTTGACACGAAACAGTTGCAGTCGTATGAGGAAACACTGACTGGAATATTGTCTAAATATGGCAATATGGGGCAGTATATAGTACAGAACAGCAAGAAGATAGATGATCAGAAATCTCGTGTTGAATATCTGCAAAAGTCGGCATCGGAACTAGAGCAGGTTTATAAACGTGCTGCCGAAAATGCGGATATAATGTTCAAGGCGGATAAGGCAACATCTACGGGCGTATTTGGTGATTCATTCTCTGATATGCTTAAAGATTATGAGAAATCATCCGTAAAACTCACTTCGGCAAGTAAGGATATAGAAGAGTTTCGTGGGCAGATAGTACAGGCATCCAAGGAAATTATAAACATGGGTAAGGGTACTAAGGAATGGAGAAACGAACTTACCGAACTGATAAACAAAGGGGCTTCGGCAGCTACTATTGTAGAGAAGATACGTTCTTTGGCTGAAACGTCAGGGGATGCACGAACATTTGAAATATTCAAGAACAAAGCCCATTTTGACAGTGAGGAATTGTTGAAGGAGTATGAGAAGTTGAGGATGGGTATCACGAATGAAGTAAAGGAACTTGAATCATCCTTTAATCTATTTGCAAAATATACTGAGAAGAAACTTAAAGATGTATTTGGCAATATAGATGTAAAAAACCTTACTGATGAGCAACAGAAACAATTAAAGATACATCTTGATGAATTTGCAGTAGCTAATGAATTAGGGGAAAATGCCCGAAAGAAATTGAACGAACTGGCAAAAGAAAGATGGCGTATTCAATTTGAACTTGACGATAGGGAAGCGCAAGCAGGATTGACAGGATGGAAGAAATCACTTGACGAGATTACAGGAAAAGCATGGACTATAACAATCAAAACGTCAGATGTAAAGACTGTAGAGGATTTTTTCAATGCCGTAAAAAAGGAATATAAAGATTCAAAGAGTACAATAGAAAACTATCAGAGAACTATTGACAAATTTTCCAAAGAGGGTAAACTGAAAAAAGTAGGGGATAAATACGAACTGACAGGATTGGTAGACCCTGAAGAACTTGAAACATTAAGGCAAATAATAAGCGAGTTTAACGCTGCCAACGAAGCGATGTCAAAGGCTACGGGAACGGCAAAACAATTCAATCTTGAACTGGAAAAGCAGAAGAAGGAAGCACAGAAAAGAGATCCTCTTGCTGACCTTTGGAAAAACAGGTTGTCATTGCTTGAATCCGCCTATTCCAAGTTCAAGGATTTGAGCATTAACATAGGTAAGGAAGAAGCCAAAAAGCAGATTGAAGCCATATACGGTTCACAGGCGTTAAAACTTGGCGTGGATATTGTATATGACAAACAGGCTATTATTGACAATTATAACAAGGCGGCAAAGGAATTGGAAACACGTGTTCCACAGGATGCTGTTAAAAATGCAAGGAAAGCAGCCGAATTGTCCTCTGAAATTTATGTTGGTGCAGCCAAGAAGGTAATGAAAAGAATTACGGATGAGTTTGACAGATACAGGAACAAGTATGACTTCTTTAGTGACATACTTGGGATAACGGGTGATTCCGAACTTGCCTTAGACCTTGCAGTTCAGTTTAGTGGTGACACATCTACTATGGCTGAAAGTTTTGCGGCAGGCATATATAACAATCTGCAATCCGCATTGGCAGGAATGAATCTTGACCTTGGCGTTTCTGTCGTGCCCGACACATCTTCATTCACCTCAATGAACCAGTATATAAATCAGATACAGGAGGCAATTAAGGGGAATAAGAATATCGGAGAAGATCAGAAAGAGGTTATACAAGGAATGATTGACGCATGGAAAGGCTATTTCGGTGAGATGGCAAAACAATATGCGAATGACCTTGCAAAATATGGTGACTACTATACGCAGGCTGATATTATCAGAGAGAATTACCGAAAAAGGATTGAAACGGCAAATGGTATGGGCAACACATCATTATCTTCCGCATTGCAGAAAAGCGAAGAGATGGACTTGTTCAAGCTGACCACAGACTATCAGAACTTCTTCGGTGCTGTTGAAGCGATGTCTATGGAAGCTGCAAATACCGTTGCCGACAAGGTAAGGGAAATGCTCAACAGTGCATTTAGATCCGGTGCTATCAGCGCAAAGGAATACACGAAAGAGCTTGAACGCGTGGACAAGCAGATAGAGAAGATGATGAAGAATAACCAATCTGACTTACAGACGTACATGAAAGATGGCATTGAAGGTCTGTATAACAAGCGTTATGATGCAGGAAAGTCAAAGATGATGGCAGGCATGAATGATATGCAACAGGCCATGGCTGACATCAAAAATGCTTCCAAGGCATACGAGGACGCGATGAAGAATGGTGATGAAGAAGCTGCCAACGCTGCGTTGAGTGCCAAGTCGGAAGCTGAATCAAGATATAAGAGCGGACAGGAAGCTGTCAAGACTGGTAAAGCTATGATGGATTCAGCGCAAAATGCTTTGAAAGCATTTAATCTTATCGACTTTATCATAACCAACATATACAATGCCATAAAAGCCATGCAGCAGATAATCGCATCCGTGTCCAACCTTATGGATTCTATGGGTAAGGATACTGACAGTGGTTTCATGCGCGAGATGAACCAGTTCTCGGAAGCTATGGGCGTTATGAATGAAGGCGTGAAGAAATCATGGGATCAATTCAAAAGCGGTGATTTTGCAGGTGCGATAGGCTCGGCTATATCCATGCCGCTTGACGTTATCGCTACGTTTAACAGACAGCATGACAAAAGGCTTCAAAAGCATATAGAGAACTTACAGTTCGAATCAAAGAAACTTACAAATATTTACAGTATGCTTGAAAAGGAATTTGAGCACATTATAGACCCGGAAAGACTTGATGAGGTGACATCCCAACAGGTATCAAATCTAAAAGAACAGTTGCAGATTCAAAAGGATATTCTAGCTGCCGAAGAAGACAAGAAAAAAACTGACAGGGAAAAGGTAGAAGATTACAAACAGACCATAAAAGAATTAGAGTATGAGATAAGATATTATACAGAAACGCTTGCTAGTGAATTGTACAGCATAGACCTGAAAGATTGGGCTAGCCAGATAGGTGACGCTCTTGTCGAAGCATGGCTGAAAGGGGAAGATGCAGCCAAGGCGTACAAGAATACCGTAGCGGACGTTATGAGGGATGTTGTCAAAAGCTGGGTACAGCAACAATACATAGAAAAGGCAATGCAACAGGTACAGACCACATTGTTCGGAGCAGACGGCAAAGGTGGTATGTTTGCGGATAACAAGATAGACAAGGATGAACTTATAATACTAGGAAATGTAATGGGTTCATTGGAATCAGCCTTTGCGGAAGCCGGGGGTGTAGTCAATGAGATAAACAACGCCCTTGGTGGTATGCTTACCGAAACAGAGGAAAATGCGGAAGGTCTGTCCAATGCCATTGCAGGAGTTGACGAGAATACATTCAACCAGGCATTGGGTTATCTTAACGGGATGAGATACGAAATGGTTGTACAAAGCGATCTTCTCCGTCAGTTGGTATCGTTAAATGGTGGTTCGGCAGGAACGGGAGGAACGAACATGACAGCCATACAGCAGTCACAGTTGGAGGTTCTCACCCAGCAGCTTGCCGCAACTATGGCGATAAAGACAGCACTTCTAAGTGTCGTTTCCATTGCCCCAAGGTCAGGCGGAAATGCGATAAAAGTTATAATTGACTAAAACAAACGCCCTGCTAGCTTCACAGTTGGCAGGGCGTTTGAGCTTGATTATGAACAAAAAATCCAATCACTTGAGGTGCTTAGCGGAATCGAACCGCTGTGGTCGGTTTTGCAGACCGTTGACTAAACCACTCATCCAAAGCACCGATTGTGATGCAAATATAGAAAATTATTTTTTAAAACTAGATGGTTTCTAAGACTATTTTTGTTATTTTTGCACTAATTAAATATGTACACGAATGGCTATATCTAAATATTTTATAAAGAAAGGAAGCGATACGGCAAAGGATTTGTATGCCACATACAGGCTGTATATACTTGAAAGCAAGGGATTATGGGATTTGCCGACAAGAAAGGAAGCCTATGCCGAAAAATGGTATGACAAGAACGGTCAGAAGGTGTACGAACCTGTCACGCCTGTTTACCAGCCAACGGAAGGAAGCATAACATTTGCCGCTTTGGGAGATGTGGAAACGGTAAAGACGAATATCCGTTCGTTCTATTCATATATAACCAATGTGATACCTGCCGCACAAGGTACGCCTTACGGTTCATCTTCATTCTCTATATGGAACGATATATGGGGCGAATCGGCAAAGCAGGTGATAAGATGCACTGGATTTGAAACAGGTGCAAAGATGAGTTATCAGGACGTTCAGGACTTGCAGAACCCGGACCGACTTGTGTCCGCCTATACATTTTCGTTAAATTTCAGTATTGACCAACCAACGCTTTAAAGACCAATGATTTTACAGATTAAAAGAGGAAATAGGGTTATTGCGGAGAGTGCTGATTTTTCATACAGCCCGTCTTTGCAGGAAGTGAGAAAATTGACTTGTGAAGTCGTTTCCGTTGTTCCGATAGAGTTCAAGGCATACAACTCAAAGAGCGAATCGGAATACGATACAGTCGTATATAACGGTAATACATTCATCCTGTACCAAGCCCCATCGGGAGATAATCTTAATGAAGCAGGAAAATACAAATACTCTCTTCTGTTTTACGGGAAAGAGGTGCTTTTGCAGAATGTAGCGTTTCTTGACATAGTAAGCGGAACAGGCGGTGAGATAAACAAGATAAGATACACTCATGGCGGTCTGTTCCAGTTTTGGGGTGATGCAAAACAGCTTGCAGCACGTATAGAAGCGAATATACAGTCTTACAATGCGTCATTGGGTACAGGATATACAGGCATTGGCACATGGACGCTCAACGTGGATGCAGAAGGCGAACTGACAGAGGATATGATTGACATAACCGATGGCACCAACCTGTTTGAAGCATTGAAATTTTTCTATGACAAGTTTTATCTAAACTATTATTTCTCTACAACAGCCAATGGAGGAATAATAACCATTACAGATAAGGCTAGACCGTCCGTAAACTGGACATTCAAGCAGGGTGACGGTGGGGGTGCTGTAAAAGTTTCCTCTTCCGTAGATACAAGCACACCTGTCATAACCCGAATCATACCACAAGGCGGAAGCAGGAACGTTCCGCCCGAATACAAGAAGGACGCTAAGCCTGCCGATGAATCACGCTATTGCCCGTACATCCTTCTTCCGAATGATTCTGACGGGAATATAAGATATTATATTGACAGCGAATACGGATTGAAGAACTATGGTGTAAGAGGGAAAACCATATCAAACACGTTCAGTGGGATATATCCTTCCATCAGAGGGAAAAAACTTGGCGATCTGTACCCGTCAGGACTTCCCGAATGGGATACATACAAGGCGGATGGAGAACCAGATCCTCAATCCGGGAAGGTGGCAGGTGAGGGTGCTAGCGCAGCAACACGAATAGATAAGATTATCGGTTCTACTCCTATAAAGAGTGATGATAGTGACAGTTTCTTCATTTATATGACCTCTCCCGGATTCAACCTAGGGTACAAAATATATGAGGACGGTGATTCATCCGACAAGATAAACGATAATGTGCAGCCCCAGTACAAACCCCATGCTATGTTTGACAAGTACAGGGATTTCGAGAGTTTTGATATATATGGTACAAGGGCATATTATGACCAGCCTGTAAAGGTTACTGCCACATTCTCCGGGAAGATGCTTTTCAGTGTATTACCTATAGGAAGTGATGCTGTAGGGAAAAAGGTGAAGATTAACCTACGTATGGTTTTAAACCGTGTATTGGGGCAGGCTTCTCCATTGAAAGAGGTTGTTATCGGAGAGGAAGGTGCTACTGGTATGCTTGAGATACCTTACGACAAGACCGCTCTTGTAGGATATATAGAAAAAGGTCAGAATACGACAGTCACCATACGTGTTGAGTTCACGTTTGATTCCGATGTTCCTGCCGGAAGCTGTAAGATAGGCTTTAGTGAGGAAATGACCTGCAACATACATTTCGGTAATCAGGACGGTTCACAGGACAGGTTCTATTATAAATATGCTTCTGTAACGGACGCGGTGTTCAGTATGCGTACAGGAACTTATACGGGAACGGAATTTAAGATAAACAAAAACGGTATTATTCCTCTTTACGGTGAGGTGAACGGTGATACGGGGGAAACGGAAGAGGATGTTGCCATGTTTAATAAGGGGGCACGATATAAAATATCATGCTACAGAACGGATAGCGACAATGCCAAACTTCCGCTTTATACGGATGGTAAATCTCCTTCAATTGCAGCAGGAACGGAGTTTGTCATTCTGAATATTGTCATGCCCGAATCGTATGTGACAATGGCTGAGAACACGCTTGAAAAGGCGGCTCTTGACTACCTGTCAAGATATGACCATGAGAACCGAACCGTTTCACTTGACATATCTAGCGGATTTGTCGCAGAGCATCCTAACCTTTTCATTGACTTCATAGAAGGAAATATGCTAAAGGTAAGGGATGATGGAATAGGCGTGTTCGATTTCTCTGATAACGGTCAGATAGTGGATATGCAGTTACAGATACAGTCTTTGGAGATTAAATATTCCAAGGAAAATATGTTCCCGTCATATTCATGCACCATTGCAAGAAGAAAGATATTGTCTTTCTATGAACGGTTGGCACAGGAAAATCAGACAGCTTCAACACAGAATACGACAAATGTAACATTAGGCGGAAGTGGTACGGGAAGCGGAACAAATATTTTCTCTGAACAGCTACTTAATGACCTTATTGCATCGTTTCAGAAGTTCAACGGATGGTTTGAATGGGATGAGGAAAAGCAAGCATTACGATGCAAGTCAGCGTTATATACAAACCAATGGATATCAGCGTTGGGCGCACAGAGTGGTAGCGGAGAACCGGGAGGTGGAGAAGGCGGACTGATTAAGGCCGTGTACGGATTTGCCGATTTAGGTAAGACGTTTGACGATTCCAACCTTAGCAATACATTCAACGCATATACCATCAACGAGATATGGAAGCTAGCCAAGGAAGGCGGAATGAATACGGACAAATTGTGGCAGGAGTTGGGAAAGGATGATCCGACAAAGAAAATTCACATATCCCATATTCCTGACAATAAATTTGTAACGCTTGATACGGAACAGACAGTTACTGCAAGCAAGATATTCACTGGTCAGTTGTCTACGGCAAATGTAGTTCCTAGCGTGAACAACGCATCCACACTTGGTCTTGAATCGAAGAGATGGGAGAATATTTATGCTGTAGATGCCAACATAAGCGGAACGGTAAAAACACAGGCGTTGCAGGTTGGCGATATAAAGATTATATATGATTCCGTAAACAAGGCAGTCACATTTGAGCATATAGATGGAAGTACGGAAATAGGCTTCTATACCAGAGGATGGATTTCCGCTTTAGGCGTATCTCCTGGAGGAAGCGGAGGAAGCGGTGGTGACGGACTTGTGAAAAACGTATATGGTTTTTCCAATCTCGGCACAACCTTCTCCGATTCAGACCTTGACAATACGTTTAATGCGTACACGATAAACGAGATTTGGAAAATGGCGAAGGAAGGTGGTGGTATAAAAAACATCACCCAGTCGGGAAGTGGAAATGCCGTAACAAACATGGCACTTAGTTCTGACGGGAAAACCATCACTGCCGTATTCGGGGAAACATTCGCTAGACAACAGGATTTTGGCACACTTAACAATACCGTAACACAGTTAAGCAACAAGTTGAACAACTTCCTAGAAGGAAGCGATGCTGATAACATTATCAACAAATGGAAGGAACTTGAAGCATTCCTTGACGGTCTTACGGAAAGCGACAACCTAGCCGAACTTCTTGCACTGAAAGCGGACAAAACCATAACGATAAGCGCAGGAACTGGTCTTACGGGAGGTGGAAACCTGTCTGCAAACCGCACATTGTCACTAGCCGCCACAGGGGTGAAGGCTGGTACATATACGAAAGTTACAGTAGACACCTATGGACGTGTAACAGTTGGTGATAATCCTACCACATTGGCAGGATACGGTATTACCGATGCCGTCACTTTGACTACTGCACAGACTATTTCAGGACAAAAAACGTTTACCAAGAATATCTTGATGAATAGCGGAACAGGTTTATCTTATGATGAAAATACTGTTTTCCGTAACATTTCTGGGAATACTATTATAGCAAGTTATGGAGATGGAATGATTTATTTCCGTCCTAATGGACATAATAATACGGAAGGTGCTGTTTGGATTAGTAAGACAGGATATCTCAATGGCGTTTCAGCAGGATTCACAGGTGGCGTTTTAGCAGCACGACTTACAGCAAACCAATATATACAGATAGGAGATGCCCAACTTGTTTACGATTCGGCAAACAAGGCTCTGAGAGTGAAGCATAGAACAGACGGAAACACGGTAGGATTCTACTCGGACGGTTGGGTATCTGCTCTTGGAGTGAAAACAGGTGGTAGTGGTGGTGGCAGCGGTGTTGTAAATACCGTTTACAGCTTCGCAAACCTTACTGACGGCACAACCTTCTCCGATTCAGACCTTGACAATACGTTTAATGCGTACACGATAAAGAAACTATACGACATGGCTGGGCAGGGAGGACTTGACGCTGATGCTATGTGGGCTGAATTGAAAAAGGCTGATTCAAGTAAAATCATAGACGCAAGTCATATCCCTACTTCCGTATTGGACGGTAGATGGGTGACTTTATCCACCAATCAAACTATTACAGGGCAAAAGACGTTTACGCAAAATATATTATTCAGCAACAATATAACAGGGATAAGGAATACGGCAGGTAATCTTGTATTCGGTGCAGGAAATGAGAATATCTTCTGTATTTTAAATAACTATGTAGGTCCAGTAGAAGCAAAAAACAACCAGTTGGTATTAGGTAATGATGTTGGTTATTGGAAAAAGGTAACGGCTGGGCAGTATATTTCTAAGGTTGCCACAGGAGTATCACCTTTGATAGTTTCAAGCAATACGCTTGTTAATAATTTAAATGCAGATTTATTAGACGGTTATCATCAATCTAAATTTTTGCGGACAGATGGTGTCAATCAACATGTAACACTTACAGGAGGGAGTGGAAATACCGAAGGTTATAGGTTGGTGCTTGAAGCTACCGTACCTGGTGGTTGGTCTGTTAACAGCATGACGCTTCTAGTAAATAGTAGGCACTCAGGTACAGGTATTATAAGTATGGTATTTCATACAATAAATAAAGAGAGTACAAGTTATGAGGGGTCTTTGAATTATTACGGAAGCACTATTCAACTTGGTACCCCAATGTGGCGATTATTCTATAATACTACAACCAAGAAGATAAGATTATTCTGGTATTATTATGATTATAATGATTGTCATGTATCAATCTTAAATAGGAGGGGACTTACCACAAATATATCCAATGGAACTTGGTACACTACATTACCGTCAGACAACGGGAATGAATTACCATCATATTATAATAGGTCTGATTCTGCTAGTTCACTTGCCACTTCCCGTACCCTTTGGGGTCAACCTTTCAACGGTACGGCTAACGTAAGCGGAGATATGACGGGTGTTGGTAACATAACGATGAGCGGTGTACTGACAATAAAGAATTCAACCTACAACAAACAGCTTATAATATGGTCAGCAGGTTCTACTGCAAAGAATCAAGGAGAAGGTATTTGGTTCAGATGTAATGATGCAACCCAAGAAGTAGTATTACGCCATGAATGGTATGAAACATTTGTTCCCGGATATGGACTTGCTGTCAGCAAGCATGATTCATTGGAAGCAGGGGATGCAAGAATGTTCTTTTACAATACAGGACGGTTCATAGCAAAAGCACCACAAGGAACATCACCCTATCAATGCGTGTCTACTACTGTAAACGCCAATCTTAATGCAGACCTTCTTGACGGGTTGCATGAATATTCGTTTTTAAGACACCGTGATACTTACGGTATTGACGGATATAATACCTTGTGGGCACAGATAGGAATAAGACAGTATAACAATGCAAAGCCTGACGGAATGGCTAATCCTATATATAATTATGGTGCTGTTATATCTCTTCCAGGAGAAAATACGAGATTAGATATATGGTATAATCACACGTCCTCAGCGTCAGATTCACCCACTAATGGTATTCAATACAGAAGCGGATTTAATGACGATAAAAAACCTTGGAGAATGTTACTTGACAGTGTAAACTACGCCAGCTATTCTGACGGCCGCTACGTAAAGAAAGCAGGTGACACCATGACAGGAGCATTACATCTGGCTAATGGTACCAGAAACAACGCTGGGGATAACTGTGGCTTCGGAGATTGTAATATTGGAGGCTGCCTTGGATTGCAAGGATTGAATGGAGCAACAGGATTGGCGTTTATCCAACAGGGTGCTTCATGGAGTGGTGGAAACAACTATAAATTTACTTGGAATGGTTCTAACATGGTGTCTAGTAGTACAGCACTGTGGAATAATTTAAATGCGGATATGCTAGACAATTGGCATCTTAATTTCTTCCCTAGAAATTACAATATAGGTAGATGTTATGCAGTAAGATTTGCTGTAGGTGGTGAAGATAATGGTTGGAAAAAGATATTCGCTTGTGCTGAATCGGGAGCCGAACCATATAAGTCAGTAACGGTTTGGGGAAGGATATGGTATGCCTATGGAAATCATGCACAGGGAGAAGTCAGATATTACCACTTCTGTGCCATATTTTATATGAGAAGTGGCCCTAGTTCTTCTAATAGCAGTGTGGGAAATATTGAAAATTCAGCACGTCTTTACTTACCTACATTTGCAAAAGGAATGGATAATATCCGTCTTGTACGTGTAAGCACAAATTATTTTGAAATACAGGTGCGTCAAATTAATTCATACAACAATGCAAACATTGAATACCAATATTGGTCTTATGGGTGTAACGTTTCCGCATGGGAAAATCTGCAATCCACCTCCAACACGTCTGTGGCTGTATCGGCAGGAGGTGCTTCCACATTAGCTGACAGTAGGGCTTCTAGTGCAGATGTGTGGACTACTGCAAGAACGTTCTATATACAAGACCACAACGCTTCCCATACGGGTGCTAGGGTTAGTGTGAACGGTTCTGCAAATGTATATTTAAAACTCCCCAGTTCTATTCAATGCGGCGATTGGTTCAGAAGCACGGGAAATTCAGGATGGTATCATCAGGATTATGGTGGTGGAATATATATGGAAGATAGCAATTTCATACGTAATTTTGGTAGTAAAAGATTGCGTATTCAAACAGACACCTATGACACTCTCCGGTTGGTAAGAAGCAGCGGTTCCGGAGGTAGCTCCATAGCTTTTTATAATGGTGGGGGAACTTTTAGGGGCCAATTAGGCGTGAATGCATCTAGCTGGTTTTCGTTTGACACTGGTACTGCTACGGCTAATCAAAATGTGGTTGAAATATCCCCAGCAGGAGGAATCCATTCAAAGGCTGAGATAACAGCCAAGGCTAGCGGTTCTGATATTAGACTAAAGAAGGATATTCAGAATTACAATGCCATGAATATCATAAACAGGTTCAGGTCTGTAAAATACCATTGGAATGATATTGCCAAGGCTAATTCAGAGGTGTACAATAATGACTATGACCAGTTCGGTCTGATAGCACAAGACCTTATAGCAGGCGGATTTGAACAATGGGTAAGGGATGTGTTCCATGATTACTATACGGTTACTTATGAAAGACTTATCCCCGTTGTGTGGAAAGGCTTGCAGGAAGTTGATGATGAGGTTACAAGATTAAAGAAAAGAGTGAAAGAATTGGAAAAGAGATTAGGTATTAACAATTAATAAAAAAAAGATTATGGGTCATTCTAACGGAAAGATTACAGCCCCGATAAACCTTGCTGGTGACGTTTACGCCACTCTTGGCATAGGCAGTGTGAATGGGGCTTACGATTTAGGATATGCTTGTGCAAACACCCACGGGAAAATAAACCCGTGGGCACGGTACAAGCCTGTACGTTACGAAAGTCTTGCACCGGGTGCAAATGAAAAATGGTGGCAAGGGTGGGATGGGAACTGTGGTATAATGCCTAAAAGAATTTCAAGTTATCAGGATTCCGTTAATTGGGCAAATGGAAGTATGAACGGATGGGAATACACCCCACCGACAGGTGGTAAGTTTCCATTTCGCCTTACCGACTTTAACGGGTACAATCATAAAGCCAGAGCACCAATTGGCAATTTTCTTGTTCCCACTCAGGCTACAAACCAATTCACAAGTAGCTCTTTCACTGCTTCATGTACCATTATGATGCCCTCAGAAGGTTCCCAATTGCTGGATGAGCTTAACATAGGGGATATTTCAACCGTAAAGGATTGCTATTTCGGAATATATGCGAAACAACGTAGTGGAAATCAGGGTAGAAGAGTTACAGCAAAAAATAAAATAGGAAGTGGGTATGCTATGGCGGAAATGATAACTTATGGTATGCCTACGGGAACTTGGGATGTTTACCCTTTTCTCTGTACGGCAATTCTTGAGCAGGACGCTTCTGATGTAGCCAATGACTGCTATTCAATACCTTTGTTATCAAGTAAGTCAATAGAGATTATTTCTTCTTATGTAAGCATTACCGTGCTTGCCGGACTACTTCCATCAATAGCTGGAAATACTACGGTTACTATAAGAGTAAGAAACAGTTCGTCAGGTACAATCACTTTCAGGAACAATGCTTGGCGGACACGTTTTACAAATAAGGATTTCAAAGACCCATTGGTAATGGGAGAACAATATGGCAGTATATCCGATTTTGATGTTCCTGCTGGCACTACCAAGGAAATGGAGATAACAGTATCGGTTTCGTCACAATTGGTTCAGGCTAAGAACGCCAAATTGTGGGTAAGTCTTAATAGTGCAAGTTACATAGGCAGCTCCATATTCATGGTGGCTCCCGACCAATAAAATAATAAGTTATGAAAAAAGTGGATGTATTAATCAAAGGTAATCTCTGCTGCTCGGCAGCAGGGGGGGGCTGATTGCTTGCCGGCAAATTCCCTCTGACTATGATGTAAGCGGGGCTGTCACTATTGAAGGTGACACCCGTTTTACTTCTATTGATGTAAAGGACAAGACTGTCCTAGTTCTGGGTCATATAACCGCTTTGGAGAAAGGAGGTAACAATGGCTCATTCTAACGGAGTGATTACCGCACCTGTCGGTATAGATGCTGATATAGCTCCCGTACTGGGAGTAGGTAGTTATGACTTGGGTTATCTTTGTTCCAACGCCCACGGCAAGATTAACAAATGGAGCTATATAAAACCTAAGGAAGCCAATACTCCAGACTTTAACATGGGTGACTTTTCCGAGATAGCCGATTGCTATTTCGGTGTCTACGGTGAGCTACTCACGCCTAAAGGCGTGAGCTTCTTCCTGCTTCTTCCTGTCATTGCTTTTTATGACAGTCCACAGGCTTAACTTTCCCACGCTCCGTGGGTAGGGCTTTTAAGCCAAATTCCTTTATATTGCAAGCTGCATTGAAGTCACGGTCATGGTGTGTGCCACATTCCGGACAGATCCAACTGCGCTCGCTAAGTTTCAATCCTTTATACACATAGCCGCATTTGCCACAGGTCTTTGAGCTTGGGGCAAATCGGTTTATCTGAATGAGGTTCACGCCATACCAACTGCATTTGTATTTAAGCAGCGTAAGAAACATCCCGAAAGATGTGTCACCTACTGCCTGTGCCAAGTGGTGGTTTTGCATCATTCCTTTCACGTTCAAATCCTCCATGCAGATGGTACGCACTTGGCTGTCGTGCGTCAGTGCATAGGTGATTTTGTGAAGGTTATCCTTACGGCAATTGGCAATATGTTCATGCAACCTAGCTACGCGGATGCGTGCCTTGTTTCGGTTGGCAGAACCTTTCTTTTTGCGGCTCAACCGCTTTTGAAGTAGTTTCAAACGATCAAGGCTTCGTCGCAGGTTTTTCGGGTTGTCAAACGTTCTCCCGTCAGAACATACGGCAAGCGATTTGATACCCAAATCTATACCCAAACACGTATCGCCCTGTATTGGTGTTACCGGAAGTTCTTCAATGTCCGTGTCAACCAATACGGAAGCGAAGTATTTTCTCGATGGTGTCATGCTGATGGTGACGGTTTTGACCGTTCCCTTGAATTTGCGGTGAAACACAGCAGGAATATCCTTTACTTTCGGTATGGTGATTGTTCCCTTGTCGAAATCCACGACACAATGCTGGGGGCACTGAAAACTCTGCCTGTCCTTTTTGCTTTTTAACTTAGGAAAGCCGACTGCATGAGTATCACGGAAAAAGTTCTTAAAGGCGGTGTCAAGATTGCGGATGGAATTAAGAAGGGCTTGTGAATTTACTTCGTTAAGCCATTGTTTATCTTTCTTCAATTCGTTAACCATAATATCCTGAACAGTCTTGTATGATACGGACTTTTTCTCATGTTCATATACTTCAATCTTTAGCTTGAGTGCCCAATTATAGACAAAGCGACAGCAGCCGAAGGTCTTGGCAAGCAAAACCTTCTGTTCGTCTGTCGGATAGATTCTATATTTGTAGGCTCTCAGCATAGATTATTTGTTATTAATTGTATTGCAAATATATAATATTATTCTTATATTTGCAAGTGAAAAAAACTTTTTTTTATGACTTTAGCAAAAAGATACACATCAAATGCACATTGCGTTTCCAATTTGGGATATCACATTGTATTTTGTCCGAAGTATAGGCGGAAAGTACTAGTAAACGGGGTAGATGAACGATTGAAAATTCTGTTGCAGCAGAAAGCAGACGAACTTGGAATCACCCTGGAAAACATGGAGGTCATGCCTGACCATGTTCACCTTTTTATACGAAGCAAATCTACATACGCCATTCATTTTGTAATAAATCAATTGAAGGGTTATTCTTCGGTTCGTTTGAGAAAGGAGTTTCCATGGCTGCGTAGCCGATTACCATCACTTTGGACACGATCCTATTTTGTAGAATCTGTTGGTCATATATCCGAGGAAACGGTAAGAAAATATATAGAAAACCAAAAGAATGTATGAACAAAAGCGGGAATTCCCGCTTAATTCTTAAGCACAAGACCAGTCAGGTGTCCAGGCGTGTTACTGCCGACAAAAAGATAGGAACAGGATACGCTATGGTGACTGTAAACTCGTGGGGTATGACTGCTGGTGATTGGGAAGTTTATCCTTTCCTTAGTACAGCTATATTGAAGCAGGATGACCCCGATATTGCTCATATAGCATATTCCGTACCAATGGTAAGTAAAAGAGATATAGAGATAGTTGGTTCTTACGTAAGCATAACAATAATTGGTGGAGTGATGCCATCCGTTATGGGATATATTGAAGTTACTGTAAGAGTGAGAAACGGTTCGAGTAGCTCTATTTCTTTCCGTAATAATAGTTGTATGTCTAGGTTTGCAAGTAAGAAATTTGAAGATCCTATGGTTATAGGTGAATCAAGAGAAACAATAGAGGATTTTTCAGTATCCGCCAATTCCAGCATTGACAAGAAGGTGAGAATATTAATATCATCGGAACTGATTAATGCAGGAACTGCAAGGGTATGGGTAAGCCTTAACAGTGCTGCATATAAAGATAGTACATTGCTTATTTCTATGAGTCCGGGGTTATAAGCACAATCATCCCCCTTGCCGTTTACCAGCAAGGGGGAGTGTTTATCCGTTACTTTCCCACGATTAATAAAGCACTTATCACACTCTACACACATTCCATCGCACAATTCATTTAGCACCCCGTCTATTATTCCATTCAATCTCCTTTCGTTCCAAAATAAATAGCACCAAGTATGACAAACGAGCATCCGCAAAGGAATGCAAAAATATGACTAACTATCGGGTTCATTGTTTCAATCCTTTAAAAATATGACTAATAACATCTACTGTCCATCCGTTTCCTAACAGCCCCATGCCTATATGTGGCTGTACCGACTTGGTGTATCCTTCGGGTACGGTCTGTAATCTTTCCGCTTCCGTAATATTTGGCGTTCTGAAACCTTTTTCTGGATTACAGTCGGGTGAGTTGAATATCAACGGTGTAAGTGATTTTTTATATCTTCTTAACAACGATTCGGGGTTCTTGGCAAAACGGTTCCATGATTCAAGCATACACCATGATTTGTCTTTCTCCACATACCCGTCCGTGATGATGTCCTTGAACAATATTCCCTTGTCCTTCCATGCAGGTATTTCCCAGTTGCACCAGTAGTATCTTGCTCTCATTTGCGCGGAGAAATCGGAACTGTTGATATACACATAATCGACATTCAGGTATTCCGATATGATAGCTGCCCATTCGGGCTTCATCTTCACGTTTTCGAGCATGAACTTTATATTAGGATTAAACTGTCTGATATGGTTGAGTATATTGACATATTCAAAGAATAATCCCGAACGCTCGCCATCGAAGTTCAGTTTCTCTTTCCCTAACTGTGAGAAATCCTGGCATGGTGTTCCGCCAATCAATAAATCAATATCTTTCCACTGTATATCCCATTCTTTCCAATTTTTTATATCACCCAATTCAATTATATCGGGGTAATTATCCAGTGCAACCTTGATAGACGGTTCGTTTATTTCGCTTGCGTAATACTTTTCCACTCTATACCCCATTCTTTCTAGTGCGATACGTCCGCAAGCTATCCCGTCACATAAACTCAATACGTTCATAGATATGTTTTTTTTTAATTTTCAGCAAATATACGACATAAAACCGTATGTAACCAATACGTTTAACTTTTTTTTAACTATCTTTGCGATAATAGATAAAATTCATAATATGCAGTTTTCCATAGTACCAAAAATAGATGCCGAGATTATGTTTTCGGAGGATGATCTGTCCGTTTTCAGACAATCGACAGACGGTCTGTATTATATGATCCATACCGAGAAGGTTATGGAAGTGATGCCTATGACGTTACCTGAGGACGGAACGGAACACCCTTTCCCTTACGACACATATGACACTGGCACAAGAGAGTTTGAGAAGCTGCTTTTATCTGATGAGTGGGTTAAAATGGACGAAAAATGAGAAAAATAGGTTTTTTTAACATAGGAAAACTTGGACTTGTCAAGTCGGCAGGTACAGGAAAAACCGATATAAACAAGGTGATAGAAAAATGGATACCAAAGCACATGGTGTTTTGGTATGATATGTCAAAGCCTGTGGATACATACAGCCAAAACTTTAATGACTGGAGACCGCATCCCTCTGTAAATGCTGATATAATTATAACAAGCACCTCATTTGTCATAACTAGATTTGCTACACTGAACGATATAGTAAAATGCTACGTTCCTGACCAAACAAAAAATTTCCCGGGAATGAAAGTGGAAGTGAAAGGTATAGTTGACGGGCAGGAATTATACTGGGGATATAATGCTAATGTAAAATTAGTTAATATCACACAAGACGGAACATATGATATTCCGCCATTAGAAACTGTAAACGGTAATTTGTCATTCAGAAACGGCAACATAGTCGGTGCTTGTAACATTACCATCACCCAGCTACCGTCAGGACAATCCGTTCCCACAAACGAAATACTAAAAGCTAATCCTTATTTGCAGGATTTCAGTGGAAACAACAGACCTCTGAAACTTAACAATTTCCTGTTCGCGGCAATGAGCGGTGTGGGAGGGTATGATATTGCTAGCACTAATATTCTACCCAATAGAGCAAATGTTACTGTTACAGATAACAGAATTATTCATATTACTAAGAAACTATCCACCATAGATAACATGGTAAATATAGTTCCGTCAAATTCCAATCCTACACATAGATTTAAGGTTACAGGACTTTCTGATGGCAGACAAGTTAGTTTGGAAAACAGAAATGGCGGATTTTATACTTTTGACAATGGAGAACATGAAGTCACATTGACTTATCCAGAAGGAACTACATCATTATACAATGCCATAGGAGTTACAGGAAGTGCAGGAGATATGGACGTAACAATAGAGTTTATACCTAGATATCCCAACGCCCTAGTAACTGATGGGGTAGATGATTATGGGCAAATACAGAACTTACAGCATGGCGTTAAGGTGTTGTTTGTAACTATCAATCCGTTTGTTGATGGAAAGTTTATCTATGACCAAAGACTGAATACTACTGAACCTTGGCTGTTTGCCGTATTCAATGACAAAGGTAGTATTGCTTATAATAGTAGGAACTCAAACGGCAAGACCTATATTGATGGAACACTGAATGAATCTACAATAGTTTCCGCTTTGTTAAACAAAAAGCAAATAATCACCATAGTAAACAATGATGTGACAGGTGATAAAACTAAAACTCCTATATTCTTTAGCAATACTGACCATAATAGCGGATGGATTAGTTCAGCTTTCTACAACTCCTTCGGGTTCGATTCAGTTCCCACCAAAGAAACTGACGGATTCACCGAGCAGGATTTGATTGACTACTATATACCGAAGGCTATCGTAACGATAACGGTGGTGGACGTATCCGGCTCACCCATACAGGATGCAACGGTCACGGTGGGAGGCGTACAGTACAAAACGTTGTCTGACGGTACAGTGAAAGTACGGGGTATGGCAAATGGCACGATGTCGCTGTCTGTAAAGAAAGACGGGTATATGCCGTTTTCTGACAATTCATGGAAGCTTGCTGATTCAAGGATAACGCTAGAGGTTCTTCGGAATACCGTAATCACTGAAAATGGATACAGCATATTGCTTGAAAACGATGGTTTAATATTAACGGAATAATATAATGGAAGATAATCTTAAAATTTCACAGATGCCTCCCGTTGAGACCGCTACGGGAGAAGAGATGATACCATGCGTGACGGGGACCCCTAAAGAGAACAAATCCGTCACGGTGTCCAAGATAAGACAGGGCATGGTAAAGGACGAAAACTATGTGCATACCGACAATAACTTTACTACCCAGTTAAAAACCAAACTTGACGGGATAGAGGAAGGCGCACAGAAGAATACCGTCATAGGCGTGAAAGGTAATGCCGAACAGTCTTACAGGACGGGCAATGTCAATATAACGAAAGACAATATAGGTCTGTCAAATGTGGACAATACGTCCGATGCCGAAAAGCCCGTATCCACCGCACAGAAAACAGCCCTAGACAAGAAGGTGGACAAGGTGGACGGCAAGGCGTTATCCACAAACGACTTTACCAATGACTACAAAACGCTTCTCGAACAGATAAAGATGCAGCAGGGTAATATGTATGGAGTGGAGATGAGAAGAGGACAGACAGACCCTGTATTTCAGACATGGATAGGAAAGGAAGAGTTCAAACAATCCCATCCCATCCTCAACTCTTTCCGTGTGGCAAAGGTAAAGGACGGTAAGGTAGTAGGATTCCTTGACCAGACCAATTTCTTCAAAATGGCTGATGGTAGCCCGTCAAATATTGTTATTGACGGAGATGATGTAACAGATGACGGAAGCGATATTATGCTTGTAAACACCAAGTCTTTCTGGGTAATCAACGGAGGAACGGATGATACATACGAAAGAAGGCTAGTCAGTGACGCTCCGTTTACATACGGTGGCGATACGGCTATAGAGATAAAGCCGTTCGGAATGAGTATCGGTTACTCCACGATAAAGGATGGGAAGCAGAGATCTATTTTTGACAACACGGTAAAAGGAACGACATCAGCAGGAAATCTAGGCGTGAACATAATGGAAGGAAACGGGTGGCCTACGACACAGGTATCACGTTTTGATTACGAGAAATACGCCAGGGCAAAGAACCCGGACATTACGAAGAACTATCCTTATGCAAATGCTTTCGTTCTTGACCTTGAAGTGTGGTGTACGCTTCTCTTTATCAAATTCAGGACAAAAGACCTGCACGCACAGTCTGTTTGCGGAAAAGGAATATCATCCAACGATTCAGCCCCCGATGCGTCAAGCTGGGGAAAAATGACAGGCGTCAGGTTCAAGAAGGCGGACGGTCAGACCTATGTGTATTACAATATGAACGGGAAAGGATTTAGAGCGTCAGAAACAGGAACGTCTTATGATTTCGCCGTATTAATAAACAACTACCGTCCTTGCATGAAGATGTTTGAAGCACAGCTTGCCATGTCATACGCAAAGGAACACAATGTCGCTCCCGACACCGAGTTTGAATATGAAAGCACAAAATACAAATATTACAACTTCCAAGGTCATAACGGATTGGCTGACGGGGAGATGTCGGGTATCGTAGCCAAGTTTGTCAATGCAACTGTAACCAGCGGATGGAGTATTCCTGACAATGCGGCAGTGACAGACCGTGAAATAGAGATATGCTTCACAAAGCCTATCATTCGCGGACGTATTGCCGGGTGGGGAGATATATGGATGTGGTACAGTGGGATAGATTGTGTCATGCACGATTCTACGTCCATAGATATTTATCAGACCTATGACGTAAACAATCTGACTACAGACAATGTAGCCGCAGATAAGAATCCTGGGGAATCTTATGGATTTGAGAATACGTATGATTTTGTCGGTTCTATGGCTAGAGGTGAAGGATACATAACGAAGAACTTTAAGAACTCTCTTATTGGAGAGGTCAAGGGAAGCAATCTTCACACGGGGGAATGCCATTACAACTGGTTTACGGGAAATGCAGGTTCGGGTAAGATTGGAAGGCGTGGTGTTTGCTTTGGTGGTGGGTCGCACTACGACGATTGTTCTCTGCGGTCTGGTGCTTTGAACCGTGCTCCTTCGGACGCGGGCACGAACGTCGGTGGCGGCTTTCGTTGTACAATAACCCAACCCTAATTTTTCACGAAGTGAAAAATCCCCCTCCCAAAACTTGCAAAATATATTAATTATGTTTAAGTTTGCATAATAAAATTAGTATCACCCTTGGTAGAAGGGGTTGAGGACGTGGAGTGGTCGGCAGTAGCCGGGGCGGTGAAGCGTCAATATGTACGTGTATAATTAATCGTATATAATTATCTATGGAAAGAGGTTTGATTTTTGACGAGAAGCCTGCCTTTATCTTTGATTTAGGCACTGGATATAGCAATGTTCATTTAAACATTGAACAAGTTGACGAACCCGAAACGGACGATATGGGAAATATTGTACAGGAAAAGTTTGTCAAAAAATGGAAAGCCGATGTACAGCGTGTAAAGAACCCTGTATCATACGACAAAACGGTAGATGCCGCCATAAAGGATGAATTTCCCAACGGTGAGGAAGAAGCGGCTCTCAGAAAAGGTATTTTAAACAAACTTGACCCGGATTATGTAAAACTGAACGAGTTTGCCGAAAGTGTGAAACAATCTTACTTGAAAGGATATGGAGAACAATGATAAACAACAGATAGGTGGGTATTTCTCCACCAAAAACGCTTCAAAGGATGAAGCGTTAAAAGGTATCGTAGCTGCAAGAATATCAGCATCGGAAGATGTAACCGACAAGGAATACATAGCATTGTCAAACCTTATAAGGGTAGCCACATCGGATGGATGCCGTATCTCATTGGTACAGGAAACGAAAAGCAGATCAAGCAGAATATCACCAACAGGAATGCTTCTCCCGGCAGGAACGGTGGAATATTTTTCAGTCACACCAGGAAGTAAGGTGAGTGTTACGGGAACAGCAAACATATCATCTATTGAGTAGGACATGGGAATGAATTACAGCACGATATTAGCCTCTTTACTTGACGGAATATCTCTAGCATTGAAAAGCGGAAACTCGAATGTTGATGCGGAACAGTTCAATTTCCTTACTGACGCAATAAACAAATCCACTATCATACCGTCTTATTTTGATAGAGAAAATGCCATTAAGTATCTTGATGTGAGCGACACAGAGTTTGCAAGACTTACATATAAAGGCACTAAATTTCATCCCGTACAACCGTTATTATCTCCTGTGAGAGTACAAGGAATGACAAAGCCCGTTTATTTGAAAGATACATTAGATGCTCTTAAAAAGAACGGGCTTATACGTCCAAAGAAGTCAAGGGGTAAATACAAGACTAAAAACTAGACAACCTCATATGCGTACATTGTAACACAATCATCTTTATTCTCCATATTAACCGCTTGGAAAATGTTTTCTTCATTATCCAAAGCGGTTATTTTATATGTTCCGTTCATCAGATCAACAGTGTCACCTAATTTTATATAAGCGTACTTGTTTCCACTAGGTATTAAATACGTAATCTTTATTGGATTATTATTCCATTTTTTTAATTCTTTCATCTTCAATTCCTCTATTTTAAAATTATTGCGCTAATATACGAATAGGAAAAACAACTCACAAGTAAATAACTTATTTTAACAAGTTTAAACTATCTGAAACACAATAAGTTATACTACGAAATTTTTATTTTTGTTTAGACCACCCATGTTGTAAATTTACTTTCGTAAAGATGAGTGCACAGTCTTTACGGGAGTTATAATACACACACATTAAATTACAATATTATGGGTTCAGACAAAATTTTTATGTTCGACAATCCTGCCGCTGGAGAAAGCGCAGGTATTATGTCAATGATTCCTGCACTGTTGCAGAATAAAGGATTAGACCCCAATATGGTTGCCGCTCTTATGAGCAATAAAAACAATCAAGACGCTTGGGGTGGTGCTGGTTGTTGGTGGATCTGGATTATCCTGCTCTTCTTCCTGTGGGGTGGTAACGGATTCGGTAACGGGTTTGGCAATGGAGCAAACGGAATCCCTGCTCAATTGAACAATCAAGCAGGACGTGAATTGTTGATGAACGCTATTCAAGGAAACGGAACAGCTATCAACCAGTTGGCTAGCTCTTTGAACTGCTCTACTCAACAGTTGCAAAATGCTATCTGTCAGATTCAAGGACAGATTCAGCAAGTTGGTAACCAGGTAGGTCTTTCCTCTCAACAGATCATCAACTCAATTCAGTCCAATAGTGCAGCTATCGGTTCTCAGCTTGCTTCTTGCTGCTGCGATATCCGTACAGCTATTGAACGTCAAGGATGTGATAGCCGTTTGGCTACAGTAGAGCAGACCAATACTTTGACAAGCAATGCAAACACTCAGTTTAACATCATATCTGCTAAGATTGATGCTCAAAGCGCAATCATCAATGACAAGTTCTGTCAGCTTGAAATGCGTGAAATGCAAAACAAGATTGATGCTCTCAGACAGGAAAATAGCAATTTAGCTTTAGCTGCTTCTCAGCAGGCACAGACTGCTAATATCGTTGGACAGCTTAGATCACCCGCCCCGGTTCCATCCTATATAGTGCCTAATCCAAATTGCGGTTGTGGATATGGTTATCCGTTCATGGCTGGTTTTGGCGCAGGTTACGCTGCTGGTGACAACTGTGGTTGCAATTGCTAAAATGTAGTTAAGAGTTCTTTGACTTATTGAATTGGGCTTCGTAATCGGATAAAAACATCCATTTATATCCTTTATGTTGATTGATTTTATTTCTGCAACATAAAGAAACACAAGAAGGGATAAATCCTAGTTTTTTTGATTCAGATTGTGATTTCAAAAAGATTATATCTGAATTATTGGTAGTATTTATTCCTACTACATTCTTTGAATTTGGATGAAAGAGCATTAATCTTCTTTTTTGGGCTTCTGAATTATGTTTGCGAGCTAAAGGATAGCTTAAATTCATTTTTTGAGTACAAAATCTTAGATTATAAACATTATTATTTTTAGGATTTCCATCAATATGATCTACTTGGTCATAATGATTAACATTATCTATAAATGATTTGGCAACTAATCTATGGACATAACATATTTTACTATGATTATTTAACCATAAATTTACAATAAAATATCCTTTTCCATCATTAGACTGTTTCATAATATGTGGCTTCCACCATCTTTTAATGCCTTTTGAATTAATCAATAGTCTACCAAGGGAGCAAATACGTCCTTTTGAAGATACCATATATAATCCTTCATATCCGATTACGTCCTTCCAGATTTCTCCTTCCAAGGAGATGCTCTTAATAAATTCTTCGTTTGTCATTGCTAACTAGTTTTAGTGATGCTAACATAGAAAAAAGAGGGAAGGGCGTTAGCGAACCCTTTTCAATAGGCTGATCACTCCTATCTATCCCGATGCAAAAATAGTAAAATTTTAAAGAAAGGGAAAAGTTATGAGTTATTTTTTTAATCCTTATATGATGGGATATAACGCTAACCGTTTTAAAGGAGTACATAGACTTGACTTTGGAGGAATACCGTTTGTTAGGACATCTTCTGTAACGACAGACACGACAAATTCAGAGGTTATCTATGGTATTAGCCCGTGTCTGTTCAGACGATTGCCAAATCAAGGTATTTTGCTTTTAAGCGTAAATCATGTTCCTGCTGCTGGGTCTGATGCGTATCTTGTTTCTGTGGCTACCACACTGACAAATACCACATCAACATCCACAAGCAAGGTTCCTTTGGTAAACGGTTCGGGAGATCAGATTCCGTCTAGTGAAATTTCACAAGGCAATAAATACTTTGTCTATTACGACAAATGTAATGGGATATTTCAAGTAGTTAATCATATCGTTGCACCTGCTACTGCCGCACAGGCTAGAAGCACTGTAAAATGATATTAAAAAGTTAGAATAAGTATGTTTCAATCAATACGACAAGGACAGCAGTTTTTCATATTGCATAAAGGGGAAAACCCAAGATGTGATGTGGGCACTGTGGTAAGTGTTTCAAATCCTGTCCCTAAATATCAGAACGGATATACAGCATATCCTCTTCCGCAAAATGAAATGGTTGTGGATGTGAAAGTTAAGGTTGGAGATGATACTCTTGATTTTCAAAAGTTGCCAGCCAATCTTAGTATAGCAGACTTTTCCCAAGTAGGCGGAAATGTGGTTGTATCGGAAAGCAAGGATGCCATCAATGCAGAGATAGAAGCAATGAAAATAAGTAGTGTAAGGGTTGTGGAATCTGTGGAATACCATCAGAAAGTAATCAAAAGCTGCGATGAGATGCTTACAGCATTGAATCCTGCATTTGCCGAAAAGGCACAGCAGGACAAGGAGATGAAGGAACTTAAAGGTGAATTGTCACAGATAAAGGATATACTTGCGCAACTTGCTGCTTCTGGTATCAAACTGCCAGACGTGCAACATGTAAACAATAATAATAACAACAATAAAAAATAAACACTATGGGTTGGAAAGTATATGGAATGGGCCGTAGCTTTGAAGGTGAAGATATGGACCGGGAATTAGAAAAAGCGTATAAAGAAGGTTATCGTGACGCTATGGAAGAAATGGATGGACGTTACGGTGAGCGTGGAATGCGTAGAAGAATGGACGATGATGGACGTATTTGGGATGATGATGATGAGTACGGAGAAAGACGAGGGGTCAAAGGTACTGGTCCTTACGCCAGACGTAGACGCTAATTAAATTGGTTTAAGCCCGTAGTGGTTTGCTACGGGCTATCTTTTTAAAAACAAAAGCTATGGAAAGAACGAGATTAGATGTATATGAGAAACTTCCTTCGGGAATGGAAAAATATCTTGCAGAACATGGATGGAATTTCTCAAAGAAATTGTGTGAATATGCCGTTTCTAAAATGAAAGACAGGAACGGTAACAAAATACACCCGTATGACAAAGATCAAGTAGAAGCATTGATGAAGCAATTCAATGTTGAGTTGAAGAATGATGTGGAATACAACAAGGTTTATGTATTGAATATGGTACGTGCCGACTATATGGGTTCATCCATAGTCAATGAGCAATATGCCTGTATGTTTGTAAAAGACTATCTTGACGATGTTGACGGAAGCCCTACCCGTGCTCTTGACGAGTATTATGCAAAGTGTATAGCCTGTGGAACACCTTTCTCTTGGGAGGATTATATCTGATTGCTATGGTACGACAAAGACTATACATTGAGGAATATGATTGGACGGTTGATGTATTCTATTCTGTGGATAAATACTCTTATTTAAGAGCGATATACAGACTGGAATATATTGGCTGTCCTTTTCATTTGCTGAACAGGATAACGGATAAGATAAAGACTGAAAAATACAATTACGGTGTAACGTATTCAAACAATAAGTGCACTGTAATCATTATCAGTCACAGTACGTCTGATGAAGAATTTATGAATACACTAGAGCATGAAAAACAACACATGATTGGTCATATAATTGACTATTACGGCATAAAGCCTTCATCAGAAGAAGCCGGATATCTTGCAGGATATGTAGGTGCTTTATTTACAAAGCCTATAAAAGACGAAATTTGCGATTGTTGTAAGAAAAAACTAAAATAAATCACTATGAAAAAGATTTTTATGGCTATGATTAGCGGAAAAAGCAAAGAAGAAGTATATGATATGCTTAACGATTCGGAAAAGGAAATCCTGTTCGGTATTGCTCAAAGCATGGGTATGTCACGGGTGGAAAGAAGGAAAATGAAAAGAAAATACGAAAAGAGAAGATAGGCTAACTGCCTATCCTCTCTATTATTAGTTAAAACTTTGGTATAACTCAAGATCGTTGAAAACATAACACTCTTTATCCTTGACTTGCGGATACATGTATGATGGAATCTGTGCTATCTTACGGGCATTTCCACAGTATGATATCCTGTCTTTATAAGTCCTCTTTTTATAAGAGTGTTTTCTACTTCCATCCAATCAACAAACGGTCTGTTTGACAGGTTTACATCATAGGTAATTATATACATTCATACATATATATATTGACGCTTCACCGCCTCGGCTACTGCCGACCACTCCACGTCCTCAACCCCTTCTACCAAGGGTGATATTAGTCCGAACCGTTTGATGTTCACCGAAGCGAGA
>OBVW01000239.1_pt1 | contig 42031 bp, 30 predicted proteins | sample 1495141 | NCBI WGS metagenome assembly OBVW01 (sample SAMEA2580013, study PRJEB22360) | human gut metagenome | biome: human gut; feature: human-associated habitat; material: faeces | place: Denmark | collected 2008/2010
AAAGAATCTAAGAGTGCGATCTTGGGTTCTTTTTCTTTTTTATCTACAATGGAAAAAAATGTTAAAATATATTGTGAATAATTATATGATAAGTTAAAATAAAACTATAACTATAAATCGATTCATATTTCATCAATCAATATTGTCAAAAATAACAGATAAAAATTCAGATTTTTTGTCTGTTTCAAAAAAATAAAATGAGAAAAACTCTTATTAACAATAATTTTGTTGCATCAATGCAACTTCAGAAAAATTAAAAAAAGAACGTAAATATCAAGAAAGTGAAAATTTTGTGAATTTTTCACTTTCTTTTTTTGTTCTCTTTGAAAAATTTGTTGTGATTGACATGAAAATAATAGTTATGGTAAATATTAGTCAAAACTAACTTTAAAAATATTATAAATTGATTACAACAAGGGAGGAAAAGAGAAACTTATGAAAAATCGTTTTTTAGCATTATTAATCTGCGCGATTTTGGTATTTTCAATTATTCCATTTGGAAAAAACATAAAAGCATCACAGACAAATAATAATGCAAAACAAGTAAATACGCCAGAACAGATGGCTGCAGTTATGAGAGAAAAAGCAAATAATAATACAGCCAGAATGAAAGGAAAAATAACTCAATCTCAGGTCAATGAAACGATTAAACAAAAATTGATCGTAAAAACAAGAGATGAGATTGAAAATACTTATGGTGCTAACAGTGTGTACTACTACACAGTGGGAAATTACCAGATTTTGTTTTATGACACTGCAGACGAGGCAAAGAATGCATGTGAGAAGTTGAAAAAGGATCTTCCAGGAACAACAATATTTCAAGATATACCAATCACACTAAAAGAAGCAGCAAAAGATAATGGATCAGATGAAGTGGCGGCATACGATGGAATTAAAAAAATGGGAATGGATCAACTTAAGGAAGAAAAAGACAGTTGGAAAAATAAAAGTGCCAAAGTTGCCGTGATCGACAGTGGAATTAATGTGGATCATCAATGGTTTAAGAACAGGCTAGATCGAGAAAACAGTATAAATCTTGCGTTGGATGAAGGAAATGAAGATGATAAAACGAAGCCAGCATATAATGATACAAAACAAGGACATGGAAGTCATGTCGCAGGGATCATTACGCAGGCAACACCAGAAGAAGTACAAGTCATGGCAATTCGAGTATTTAGTGCTCTTGGTACAGCATCCTATGCAACGATCACAAATGCGGTGGATTATGCAGTAGAACATAAAGCAGATATTATTAATATGAGTCTTGGATTTGAAATAATGTCAGGATTTGAAAATGATCAGATAACTCTAATGGATGAAGCGTTTGCAAGGGCATTTAAAGCAAATACAACAGTATGTGCTGCGTCAGGAAATGAATACACAGATACTTCTAAAAGTTATCCAGCGAGCAGTCCATGGACGATCGCAGTTGGATCATTTGAGCCAGATGCAAAAGGTAACCTGATTCGTTCAGATTTTGCCAATAATGGAGAACTACTTGATTTTGTTGCACCAGGAAGAAATATCTATAGTGCATGGATCAATGGAGAAGAATCAACCAATACGATAAGCGGGACTTCTATGGCAACACCCCATATGGCAGCGGCAGCAGCTTATGTCAAAATGAAACATCCAGATTATAATCAAAGGGATGTATATGCGGCGTTTAAAGATAATGCAGTAGATCTTGGGGAATCTGGAAAGGATACAGAGTTTGGATATGGATATGTACATTTGGAAAAATATAACACAAATGAAGCAGCAGAATCTAAAGATGGAAAAGAATACCAGGCAATCTCAGCCCCGGCACAAATAAATAAAACAATGAATGATTCAGGAAAATCATTTACAATTGACGCAAAAATAACAAGAGGAAACGGAAATCTCACGTATGAAACAACAAATGAGAAAATTGCTACGGTCAAAGATGGAAAAGTAACGATCGTTGGACGTGGAAAATGTAATATCGTGATCAAAGCATCCGAGACAAAAGAGTATAAAGAAACAGAAGAAAAAGTAACGATCAAGATTGATAAAGGTTATCAAAAGATCAAAGTTCCAGTTACCTCATATAAGAAACATGTTTCAGACAAAAACTTTAAGTTAGAAGCATATGTTGAAGCACCAGGAGATGGGAAAGTTGAATTTATTGCAAATGACAATGACGTTGTAAAGGTAAGCAAGAATGGAGAAGTGACGATTCTTGGACCTGGAACAGCAAGAGTATATGCAGTGGCAACAGGAACAAACAATTTTAACAGGGATATCAGTGATGCGATCATGATCACAGTAGAAGAAGATAAGAAATCAGATCCTGATATAAAAAACAATGCTGAAAATACAACAACAGCAACGCAAAGCACAACAACAGTGATTCAAAATGCTTCAACAATGAATACAAAAATAGCCGTGCCAAGAGTCGTTGTAAAAAAACTAAAAGCAGGAAAAAAACAGATCAGATTAACATGGAAAAAACAATCCAAAGTATCAGGATATGAAATACGATATGCAATAAAAGCCAATATGAAAAAGGCGAAACGGATCAAAGTAAATGCCAAAACGGCAAGTAAAACGATCAAAAAATTAAAATCAAAGAAACGATATTATGTTCAGATCAGAGCATATAAAACAAATGATCACAAAAAAATTTATGGAAATTGGAGTGCAAAGAAAACATTAAAAACCAAATAACAGGAAGGAAAAGAAATGAGAAGAAGGAAGTTATATAGAGGATTGGCAGTTGCATTTTCAGCAATCCTTCTGGCAACAAGTAATCCAGCAACATTACAAAATGTTGCTGCAAAAGGAATTCATTTACAAAAAAAAGCAAAGGCAAAGATGATCCTGGAAGATCCGACGGAGAATGGAGCTTATACATTATCAATGACGATCAACAAAGAAGGAACATCTGAGGAATCAATGTTAAGCGGCTTTATTGATCCAAAGATTAAGGTTACTGTTCAGGATGGAAAGACATGGGTGACGATCCTCAGTACAACATATGCAGATATGATGTACGATATCACACTTGGAGATTCAGAAGGAAATTATAAGATATCAGAAAAAACTCCAGTAGGAGAAAAAAATTCTGCGGGAACTTACAATATGTATGAGTATAAGATTCAGATCAATAAATTGTCAGACATCACAAAAATCGCAGTATTGGCAGAACCTATGGGAGGAAGCAGAGACAATATAGGAAATTATGAAAAATATACAAAAGCGGATATAGAAGATATGTCGATCGAGAGAGGATGGACAGGCTTTGAGGCCATTAAAGATCAAGATCAAAAACCAACAGGAAAAGAAGCACTGAATCAGGCGTTGATTGATTATGGACTGGATAAGAATAATGATGGAACTGTCACAAAAGAAGAAATTCAGCAATACAAAGGTGACAAGATGGAATTACAGAATTGCAATTTAAGTAATGAAGGATTGGAATTGCTCAAGTATCTTCCGGAGTCTGTGACAACCATTGATCTTTCTTATAATAACATAACTGAGCTTCCATCAGATTTGTTGATGATGATGCCACAATTAGAAAATTTCTATATGGAGAATAATAAACTTACTTCTATCCCAAAAGGTTTCTTCAAGAGCAATACAAAGCTTAACTGGATTGCATTGGATGGAAATGAGATTACAACATTAGAAGATGGAACATTCAAAGGACTAGATCAGCTGACGATCTTAGGCCTCGAAAATAATAAGATTTCAAAAGTAGGTAAGAATGCCTTTGAAGGTATGAAAAAAATAGAACAGCTGAGTTTATATGGAAATAATCTCACAACATTAGAAGATGGAAGTCTCAAACCATTGGCAGGATCATTAAAAATGTTGTTTTTACAGGAAAATAATATGGAAATTCTTCCAAAAGCAGTAGAGGATTGTTCTTCATTAACAGAATTGCATGCATGGGATAATGGAATGAAAGATATCAGCAAAGTTGACTTCTCGAAACTTCCAGAGTTGACGGAATTAAACCTTATGCATAATGAGATAACACAGATTCCAGAAAAGGCATTTGCAAAAAACACAAAACTTGATGGTTTGGATCTGTTTGATAATGATTTGATCTCTGTATCACCAGATATTCTTCCAAATGGAGTTAGTTTAAGGAAACTGGACCTTAAATTCAATAACATGCAGATCATAGATAAAAAGCTGATCAATAAAAGCCAGTCATATAATAAATTTTATCCACAGAAGTCCGCAATGGAATTAAGACTAGAGAAAAGCGGTGATCAAGAGATGAAATGGTCACAGCAGTTAAGTGCTTTGGATTTGATGTTCTGGTATGAAGAAACAAACGATGCAAAGAAAAAAGAACTTCAGTCAGTTGATGAATATAAAGAATATCTGAAAGAACAAGGATATGCAGAAGGTGACTTTACAAAGACATTAAAAGATCTGTCATATCAGTGGGATATCGTAACCAAAATTCAAAAGAAAGATGCAAATGGAAGATTTGTAACGATCGATCAAAGGATCAATGAAGGAAAAGCAGATGAAATGGATGGTTCTTTCAAATTTACAGAAGATGGAACCTATCGAGTTGTAAAAGATGTTTATGGTTACATGAGTTCTATGAGAAATTTCTTATTTGAAGCAAAATCCAATGAAGTAACAATTGAAAATAAGAAAGAAGACAAGAAGGAAGATAAAACAACAGCAACAACTTCAACTTCGCAAATAGCAACAATAAAGAAGAAAGAAACACAAATAGTAAAACCGTTAAGGGTTGTAAAGCTTAAAGTAAAAAAATCTTCAAAGAGATCTGTAAAAATAAGTTGGAAAAAGCAGAAAAATGTATCAGGTTATGAAGTTTACAGATCAACGAAGAAGAATAAATCGTTTAAGAAGATCACAACATTGAAAAAAGCTGGAAAAGTAATTTATGTTAATAAAAAACTGAAGAAAGGAAAAACATATTATTACAAAGTACGTGCTTATAAAGTAGTATCTGGCAAAAAAGTATACGGAAAATTTTCAACGATCAAAAAAATTAAGATCAAAAAATAATCTACAAAGGAGAAAATGATGAGAAAAAGAGTATTAACATATTCACTGGCAGTAGCAATGGCAGTAGCAATGGCAGTTCCACAGACAGTAATCTTATCAACAGGTATTGTACAGGTAAAAGCGGCAAATACAGAAACTGGATTAAAAACAGGAATTGCGATCACAAAAGCAGAATGGGGAAAAAACTGGTCAGGAACAGAAAATTATATTAAATTTACTGAAATGGATAAATATGCATCTACTTCTTCAGATTATTGCAGTAAGATCAATAAAGTTGTAGTGAACGACAAGGAATATCCAGTTTATGATGAAGAAGGAAAAGATAATTATTATTCAATGACATATTCTGATGGATTTTGTGTATATATGGGATCGATCAAAGATGGCGAAAACACAATCATTGTTTCAGCAAATGGTTACAAAGATAAAAAGATCATTGTGAATGTCGACAAAACAGCAAAAACAGTAACTTTCGTTTCACAGGAAGATTTGGGATCAGGAGATGCAGTGATCGATAAAAATGCGTTAAATAATATGATCACAGCAGCAAAAGCATATACGAAAGAATCGGCATCTGATGAAAAATGGAATGCATTCCAGGAAGCGATCAAAACAGCAGAAGATGTATATAATAAAGAATCTGCAACTCAGGATCAGATCGATCAGGCAGTTGCTGCATTAAGGGAAGCAATTGATACGTTTAAAAAAGAAGATCCAACATTAAATCCAACAGAAAATGGTGTATATACAGTTACACTTAAAGCAACAAAACAAGGAAGCAAGGAACCCTCTTCCTTAGGTGGATATTTTGAAGGAAAAGCAAAACTGACAGTAAAAGATGGAGAAATGAAATTATCCATGTTAAATATCTCCATGGCGAAATACTTACTTGACTTCACATTAGAGACAGATGGAACGTTTGCCCAAGCAACAAAAGAAGCATATGGGGATGCAAATAGTGATGGTTCTTATGATGCATATGAATATACAATGAGCATTAAAGATCTGAGCAAAATACATACAGCGGCAGCTTTAGTATCCGTTATGGGATCTGAATCTGATAAAGGTAACTATGACAAATATATGAAAGCGGATATCACATTCACATCTTTGGAAAAAGGATGGAAAGGATATGATAAAAAAGATGCGAACCAGACCCTGGTTGATGCATTGATCGAAGCAGGAGCTGATACGAACAATGATGGAGAAATTACCCAGGAAGAATTAGCAGCATTTAATGGAGACGAAGGAAGTCTGGATTTATCAAACAAGAATTTGAGTAATATCGATCTGTTAAAAGGTTTATCAGATAAGATTAAAGAATTGGATCTTTCAGGAAATAAGATCACAGAAATTCCAGAGGGATTTTTTGATAATATGACAAATCTTGAGTATGTAGATTTGAATTCAAATCATATAAAAGCTCTTCCAGAAAATGCGTTTAAAAATACAAAAAAATTGAATTGGATCAATATAAGAGCAAATAATCTGACGGAGATTAAGAAAGATACACTGTCAGGATTGGATAAATTAGTATATCTTGAACTGGATAATAATAGTATCACGTCTGTAGAGGCTGGGGCACTGGATGGAGATACAAGTCTAAAGCAGCTATCCATTTCAGGAAATGAATTAAATGCATTACCAGATCATCTCTTAGATGATGCTGGAGATACGATTAATTTTATTGAATTATCCAATAACGAGTTTGTAAAACTTCCAAACTGTATCAATGCAGCAACAAAGAAATTACGAAAGATCAGTGCATTCAATAATGCATTAGAAGACATTTCAAATATTGATTTTACAAAGATGTCAAATCTTGAGGAGGTTAATTTCTACAAGAACTATATTGCTCAAGTGCCAGATGGAACATTTGCAAAGAATAAAAAACTATATTCTGTAGATTTCCATGATAATCAGATTTCCAATATTACAGAGAAGGCATTTCCTGAAACATTTGAAAACGATTATGATGGAGTACTTCACAAGCTTGATCTTACGTTAAATAATATCAAAGTTGTGGATCCGGCAGTGATGAAAAAATCAGATACAGCGATCAATAAATTTTATCCACAGAAGAACGCGATGAATCTGGAACTAAAGGAAGATAATGGTCAGAAGATTAGTTGGAGTCAGGATTTAAGTGTATTAGACCTTGCATTCTGGTTTGATAAGACAGCAAGTGACGAAGCCAGAGAAATAGAAACAGTTGAAGATTATAAAGATATGCTGGAGCAGAACGGATGGAAAGATAAAAATATCGCAGAAGTTATGGATGAAAAATATGACTGGGATATTATTACAGAAGTTCAGAAAAAGAATGCAGATGGTACATGGGAGACAGTTAAAGAAGATACAGAAACTGATCAGGCAGAAGAGTTAAAAGGGAACCTTAGTGTATCAGATCCGGGAACATACAGAGTAAAGAAAGTCTTAAATGCGACATTAAATGGAACAAAACAATACCGTTTTACCGTATATTCAAACGAATTAGCAGTATCTAAAAAGGATGATAAAAAACCATCAACAACAGAGCAAAAACCATCAAGTACAACAGCCGAACAAAAACCATCAGATACAACAACGACACAAAAACTATCAACGACAGCAGTGAAAGATATTCTTAAGAAGGTGTCAAAGATCAAGCTGCAAAATCTGAAAAAACGTAAGGTGCGTATTACATGGAAGAAAGTAAAGAATGCAGATGGATATCAAGTTTATCGAGCAACAAAGAAAAACGGAAAATATAAGCTTGTTAAGGTAGTAAAAGGTAATAAAAAAGTAAGTTACACAAATACAAAGTTAAAGAAAAATAAAAAATATTACTACAAAGTTCGTGCTTATCGTACAGTTAAAGGTAAGAAAGTATATGGTGCATTCTCCTCAAAGAAAAGCATATTGATCAAAAAATAAATGAGAAGAATTATCAATAAAACACAAGGGGTTGCACGCCTGCAACACCTTGTGTTTTATTGATAAATGGCAGAAACACGTGTTTTTTAAGAAATTTTAAATTTAAAATATCAGATATGAACGATTTTGAAAAACTTGTTTTCGTTGACGGAGAATATTGATGCATGATAAAAAAGAAGTGAGTTAATTAAAACTAACCGATAATGCCTATAAATTAAGAGAAGGAGAGATTATGAGAAAAACTAAATATCATATAAAGAAAAAAATCATGCCATTATTGTTAGCTGTTGCAATGGCTGGAACAGCGACACCCATATATGTAGCACATCCAGCAATTGTAAAGGCAGCAGTGTCTAATGCATTTGGAACAAACAAAATAAGTTTGTCAGCTGGTTCTTATACAGTTCCAGTGTCGTTAAAAAAAGCAGATGATGTTGAACAGAATTCAATGGCGGCCGGGGCTGTAGGTGAAAATGCAACATTAGAAGTAGCAGAAGATGGAACAGCAAGTTTAGAAGTTGAATTAAAAGCATTAAATCTTTATGGAATGACAGGTGCAGCAAAGGATTTAAAAGTTTATCAGGGAAACGATACAAAATCAGAAACAAAAGATGTGACTGTTGAGAAAACAGATGAAGCTGGTAATCCAACAAAGATTAAATTTACAATTCCAGAGAGTGCAAAGACAACCGATGGTATCTATCTTCATATGATGATCAGTCCGATAGCAAAGGAAACAGATGCATTTTTAAAGGTTGATTATGCAAGTCTTAAGGGAAATGAAAACGTATCAGATGGAACAAAAGAAAATACGATTCATATTGCACAGTTCGGTGGATACGATATTAAAACAACTGTTACATACAAAGATGGAAAAGTGACAGATCTTCAGATTAAAGGAGAAAATTTCGAAGGAAAATATGCTAAAGAAAATGAAAATATCTACCTTCCAAAAGCGATCAATAAAATCAAAGACCAGATACAAGGTCTAGATATCACAGATCAGAATTCCTTTGACAAAGTCGATACAGTGTCTGGAGCAACGACAAGTGCTTCCGCGATTAAAAATGCAGTTATGGAATCTCTAGGATTAACATCAAAAGAGGAAGTTCTTGCACCAGCACCAGAAACAGTGGAAGAAGGTACTTATGGGATTCAGATGAAAAACATGACAAGTACAGTAGAACATAGCTTGTCTGCAGCAAATTCTGAGAATAAAGTAACAGCAACATTAAAGGTTGATAAAAATGGAAAGATGACATTATCATATCCAGTGGTTACAAAAGAAGCAATGGATGTATTAGCTTTTAATGGGTATTATAATGGATCAGATCTGACAAAAGAAGGATCCGAAGAAACAAAAGATGGAGAGAGTGTAACAACTGTAAATATGCCATTAACAGGTGATAAACCAGAATTAACTTATAAAGCAAACTTTAAAATGTATGTACCAGCAATGAGCAATTTAAGTGGTGAACATGGTGGAATTACATTTGATCATGGAAAGTTTGATACAGATGCTCAGATCACGTTATATTGGGATACATTAAAAGAAAAGAAAGACAAAGAAGTACTTTCTGATGGAATCTACAAAGTAGATGCAAAGATGTTAAAAACAAATGGAAAACATCTATCAATGGCAAATGATGCGATCGCACATAAAGTAAAGTTAACAGTAAAAGATGGAAAATATTATGTCACATTAAACTTAAAGGCAATGAATATTCCATTCGGTGGACAGACATTCCATGGATACTTAAATAAGATTCAGTACATTGAAAATGGAACAGAAAAAGACGTTACAGTTGATCAGATTCAGAAAAACACGAATGGTGACATTGTATCCGATGAATTTGGAAGCAATTATCCTGATCTTGTAACATTCCCATTGACAGATGAAGCTGTAGAAACAGGAATCGCACCAATGCAGGTATTTATACCAATTATGGACAGCATTGCATCAGGAATGGGAACTCAGAAAATGAATCTTTCCTTAGATTTTACATCAGCCGTTAAAACAACAGCAGATGATAAAGATTTTAGCAGTGAAGATGTAACAGAAGAAGCACCAAAGAAAGAGGAACAAAAACCATCAACAACAGTTCAGAAGCCAACTGCAACAGTCCAGAAGCCAACTGCAACACAGACGACAACGATTGTGAAGTTAGCAGAAGTCACAGGTCTGAAAGTTAAGAATTCTTCCAAGAAAACGGTAACAGTAACATGGAAGAAAGTCAAAGGTGCAACAGGATATGTTGTATATCGTGCGACAAAGAAGAATGGTAAATACAAAGCAGTTAAGACGATCACAAAAGCTTCGACAACAAAATTTAAAAATAAGAAACTGAAGAAGAAAAAGACATATTATTATAAAGTCCGTGCAATTAAAAAAGCAGGAAAGAAAGTAACATACAGTAAATATTCAAAAGCAGTTTCTGTAAAAATTAAAAAGTAACAGGAAACATATGATAAAGCCGCTGTAAATCTACAGGGGCTTTATAGTCCCCATAAAAGAGTAGAAAAAATCATGAAGAAAGCACAATATTTTCGCTTTGTCAGCTGTGTCATTTCCGTTATATTATGCTGTCTGGCTGGTTTTGCATTTGTAGATCATAAGGCAGCAGCGGATGAAAAAAATATATTAGAAGATGGAACTTATACCATGCAAAGTTTCTTAAGAAGCGCCTCATCAGATCAGGCTTCTATGGGAAATGCAGGGATTATTCAGCCAATACAATTGATCGTAAAGAATGGAACTTATACAGTAAGGACAGAATGCAAGGCACTGAGTACAAAATTAGGAAAGCTTGATTTTACAGGATATCTTGCCCAGATGTCTTATTTTCCAAATTGGAAGACAACATCTGGAAAGATTGAGGCACCAGAAAATGAAACACCGATCCCAATAAATATAGAATCATATTTTGAAAATACATATGACAGCTATAATGATCCTAAGACAGGGACAGATTCTAAGGTAAAAGGGAAACTATATCCACATTACATGAATTTTCCAGTGAATTATCAACAAGAAGAGATGTGGGTTCAAGTTTATGTGCCTGTTATGGAAGCAATCAGCAAAGGGAGTGGTCTTCAATATGCAAGATTTCAATTTGACTGGAGCACATTAAAGAAGGTGAGTGACGAGACGAAAATTGAGTCATCTGTTACAACGCAGCAAGACAAACAAACAACAACTACAGCAAAGAAAAGCCAAGTTAAGAAAACTACAACAAGGAAATCAAAGCTAAATATAAAGAAATTAGAAGATGGGGTTTACAGTATTTCTGGCAAGATGTTAAAGACAGATAAGAAGACAGAGTCCATGGCAAATGAAGCAATCAATCACAAGATAAAACTCACAGTCAAAAATGGAAAATATGATATAACACTTGATTTTAAAGGATTGAATATTAGTTCAAGTTACGGCTATTTAAGCAAGATCAAATACTTTACGAATACTTATAAGATCGATCAATATAAGGTACCAACAGGTTCGTTAAAAAATGTAACCGTGGATTCTTATCAAAAAGACACAAAAGGAAAGAAAGTCAGAGATTCTTATGGAAGTGATTACCCAGACCAGGTAACATTTCCATTGATATCAAAAGCAAAAAATGACGGATATGTGCCATTACAAGTGTTTGTTCCGATCATGGATGCGATCAGTCCGGGAAGTGGTACACAGGCTGTATATCTGAAATTAGACCTTAATTCTATAAAGGCAGTAAAAAATTCAAAGGAATTTGTATCAAATGATAAAAATACAGAAAAAAGCAGTACTACAATGACAACAAATTCTTCAAATACTTCTTCAGCAGGAAGCCATGAGAAAGTTACGATTCAAAGTTCAAAATTACCAGAGACAACACAATCCAATGTACAGGGACAATCAGCTGTGGAAGAAAAAAGTTTTAATACTGATCAGGTTTCAACATCAACAAACAGTGGAAGTCAGACATTACAGGAAGATGAGGAAGAAACACCGATCATAGTACCATCGATCATGAGTGTATTACTTTCTATTCTAGGTATAGTTTATAAAGTGAAGAGCAGGGGATTATAAAAATGAAAAAACATATTGTTCAATTAAAAAACTGGATATTGATTCTAGTGGCGCTCTTGTCTTTTGGGGGTCTTTCAAAAGATGTAAAAGCAGCATCAGGAAATGTCTACAGTTGTCAGATTGCAAGAACATATCAGCATCCCGTGACTGGAAAAGTAGAAGATTCTGGAGGAAGTTCATCGAAAGCAACTGGGCAGGGAATGGTCGAAGGAGCAATATCATCCAAAGGATTATTAGAAGTAACAGACTCTGGAGATTATTATCTGACATTTCGTATAAGCCTCGTAGATTATACATCCAATCTGACTTTTTCCGTGCAGAAACGAGGAACATCAGGATTTCAAGTACAATCTGTGACACAGACAGCGACAGGAAAAGATAATAATGGAACAACAAAAGATTTAAGGATCAAACTTCCATCCCAAGACAGTATCATCCGTTGTTCCATGTATGTAAAACCAATGGGAAGAAACGTCATTTTTTATTTCTATCCAGGTAATTACACCACAGGAAATTCCGTAGGCATGAAAGCGTTGATGGTTACAACATCATCTTCTGATACGCAGACATCAGACAATAACCAGACACAGACAACAGCTGACACAAATAATACAGCCAGTCATCAGACAACAACCGCATCCCAAGGAGCTGACACACAAAGCAGTGACGATTCCTTAAGCAACGCCCAGGGACTGAGTTTATCTACGGCACCGAAGACGACCACAAAGAAGAAAACATCTTCTGAAAAGTCTGTGGGAACATGGATTTTGATCTTAACGGTTTCTATGACATTTTCAGGATTGGTCTTACTTGGAGTGGCAGCGACGATCGTTTACTATTACCGCAAAAACTGGGATAAATGGGGTGGTGATCAGGATGAATATGATGAGATTTACAACGATGAAAACTAAATTAAGAAAATATCCGAGCATTTTTTTGATCCTGTTGCTTGCAATTTCCTCTTGTTTCCTGACAGGTTGTGTAAACCAGCATCCAAAAGACAGCAAAAAGAGCAGTCAGGGAGAGAGCGTGGAAACTATGCTTGAGATCACAGATCCAAAGGAAAAACAGGCAGTGTTAAATGCAAAGGCGAAAGTCAAAGCATTGTCAGGCAATCCAAGGATCGTCGCAACATCTCCGGCTGTTGCAGATATTTGTGACAAGCTGGATCTTGATCTTGTCGGTGTACCAAAGAGCAGTGTTTCCAAAATTCCATCAAGATACAAAAAGGTAAAGAAAGTCGGACTTGCCATGAGTCCCGATATGGAAATCGTATCTTCTTTAAATCCTGATTGGATCTTAGCTCCTTCTTCTCTGGAAACTGACTTAAAACCAAAGTTTGAAGAACTGAAGAATACGGAGTATGCATTCTTAAATCTAAGAAGTGTGCAGGGAATGTACCGTTCGGTTCAGGAATTAGGGGAAATCTTTGGGAAGCAGCAGGAAGCCGAGAAGATGACCAAAGAGTTTACAACATTTTATAAAAGTTATACAAAACGAAATAAAAATAAAAAACATCCCAAAGTTCTCGTACTGATGGGACTTCCAGGAAGTTATGTCATTGCGACAGAGAATTCCTATGTTGGAAGTCTGGTCAAACTTGCTGGTGGTGAAAATGTTTACCAGAATACGGATCAGGAGTTTTTAACAGTCAATACTGAGGATATGAAGAAGAAAGAACCAGATATCATCGTCCGTGCGGCACATGCGCTTCCAGATCAGGTGACAAAAATGTTTAACGAAGACTTTGAAACTAACGATATCTGGAAACATTTTGATGCTGTGAAGAACAAACGGGTTTATGACCTGACATATGAATACTTTGGAATGAGTGCAAACTTCAAATATAAGAAAGCATTAAGTGAATTAGAAAAAGATTTTTATCAGAATACAAAAGGAACACAGGAGGTGAAAGAATAAATGTTTTTCAAGAAGGTAAAAAAAGCAGACCTTGAAGCAGTTAGTTCGAGGAATGTCGATCAGGAGAGGCAGGAAAATAAAATGATGCGAGCATGGATTTCCTTTGGCGTTGTCATTATATTGTTAATTCTTTTATTCTTTGCCTCTATTAATATCGGAAGTCTGAAAGTTGGATTTGGGGAGCTCCTTTCTGGTCTGTTTGTCAAATATAACAAAGACGTGGCAACGATCTATGATCTGCGTTTTCCACGAATCATCATTTCGATGTTAGCAGGAGCGGCCATTGCGGTTTCTGGTGTGTTATTCCAGGCGGTATTGAAAAATCCACTGGCAGATCCGGGAATTATCGGTATCTCAAGCGGGGCAAGTTTTATCGCTGTCATTATTACGGCATTTGCACCAACACTATATTTCTTCACACCGATCGCAGCATTTGCAGGTGGTGTGGTCGCATTTTTCATGGTGTATTGTCTGTCATGGAAGGGTGGTTTAAGTCCGATGAGAATTATCTTAACTGGTGTGGCAGTAAATAGCTTATTTACTGGGTTATCCAGTGCCTTAAATTCTATGTCCGGCGGGGACAGAACTGGTGTGGCAGCAATCGTTGAGGCGAATATCACACAGAAGACATGGGATGATGTCACAACATTGCTTCCATATGTGGTTGCAGGATTATTCCTTGCAATGTTATTTACACAGGAATGTAATCTGTTATCTCTGGAAGATAAAACCGCAAGAAGCTTGGGAGTGAATGTCAATGTCACAAGAATCGTGATCTCACTTGTTGCAGTCTTACTTGCAAGTATTTCCACAGCCGTTGCAGGTGCGATCAGCTTCCTTGGATTGATCGTTCCACATATCGGAAGAATTTTAGTCGGAAGCAACCATAAGATGCTGATCCCGTTTTCCGCATTTTTTGGGGCATTTACATTTTTGCTGGCAGACACGATCGGACGTACGATCGCAGCACCAAATGAAGTCAGTGCTGCCGTGATCATGAGTGTTGTCGGTGGTCCGTTCTTTATCTTACTATTAAGGAGGTCTGGAAGATATGGCAAATAAAGAAGAACTCCTTGCAAGATTACAAGAAGAGAAGCCAGCGATGGAAGTCAGGAACTTATCCTTTGCATATGGAAGCAATCAGATTCTAAAAGATATTTCCTTAATGATCAAAGAAGGTAAGATCACAACGATCATGGGAGCCAATGGATGTGGAAAATCAACACTGTTTTCTCTAATGACAAAGAATCTGAATCCAAACCGTGGAAAAGTTTTTCTGCATGGAAAGAATATCAAGAATTTAAAGTTAAATGAATTTGCAAGAAAAGTATCGATCGTTCATCAGTATAATCAGGCGGCCGATGATATCACCGTGGAACGACTGATCTCTTATGGTCGTACCCCTTATATGAAATTAATGGGCGGCAAAAGTGAGGAAGATGAGAAACTGATCGATCATGCGATCGAAGTGACAGGACTTGAGGAATTCAGGAACCGCGAGTTAAGTCAGCTTTCTGGTGGCCAGAGACAGCGAGTCTTTATCGCAATGGCACTGGCACAGAACACGAAGATCTTATTTCTTGATGAGCCAACGACGTATCTGGATATCCGTTATCAGTTGGATATTCTGCGACTAGTCAAGAAATTAAACAGGGAATACGGAATTACGATCGTGATGGTACTTCATGAGATCAATCAGGCCATTCATTTTTCTGATGAAGTCATTGGATTAAAAGACGGAAAAGTGTTGGTACAGGGAGATCCAAAGGATGTGATCACAACTGAAAGTATCAGTGAACTTTACGATGTTCATTTAAATGTAGCAGATATCGATGGACAGAAATTTGCTCTGACAGTATAGAATATTAATGAAAAGGAGATGGAAAATATGAGAAAAAATCCGATCCGATATGTGTGGATGGCACTTGGAATTTTATGTCTGGTGCTTGGGACGATAGGGGTTGTACTTCCAATTCTGCCGACGGTTCCATTTTACATGGCAACAGTGTTTTGCTTTGCAAAGGGTTCAAAAACACTTCACGATTGGTTTTTAGGGACAAGTCTTTACAAGAAACACTTGGAAAGCTTTGCAAAAGAGAAAGCAATGACGAAGAAAACAAAGAGATCCATCATTGCGATGGTAACGATCTTAATGGCAATCGGTTTTATTATGATGAACAACGTACCGATCGGCCGTGTAGTTCTTGTGATCGTGTGGATTTTTCATTTCTTATATTTTGGATTGAAAGTAGAAACTGTCAAAGAAGAGAAAGCAAAGGAAATAATATATGATTAAAACAAGATTGGTAAAATTACTTTCCCATACAAAAAAATATATTGTACAGATGGTCCTGTGGCAGTGGATCGCATTATTAGGGCAGATCGCAGCGATCTTTTCCATTGGAAGAATGGTGGACTGTATTTTGATGCACCAGATGAGTGATCAGGTGATCCTTACAACATTTATGGTTTTGGTGGTTGCAGTAGCGATCCGTTTCTTATGTGATCAGATGGCAACAAGGGCGTCATTTGCAGCAAGTGTTGATGTGAAAAGAATTTTACGAGAAAAGATCTATGAGAAATTGTTATGTTTAGGGGCTTCTTATCGGGAACATGTTTCAACATCAGAAGTCGTACAGATGAGTACCGAAGGCGTGGAGCAGCTTGAAATTTATTTTGGGAAATATCTTCCGCAGTTGTTTTACAGCATCTTAGCACCAGTAACATTATTTATCATTTTATCCTTTATCAGTTTAAAGGCAAGTGCGGTACTGCTGATCTGCGTTCCATTGATTCCGATTTCAATCGTTGCGGTGCAGAAACTCGCAAAGAAATTATTGAATAAATACTGGGGACTATACACAACACTAGGAGACAGTTTTCTTGAGAATCTTCAGGGAATGACAACATTAAAGATCTATCAGGCGGATGAAATGAAAGCGGTCGAGATGGATGAGGAAGCGCAGAATTTTCGTAAGATCACAATGAAAGTTTTGACAATGCAGTTAAATTCAACCAGTGTCATGGACATCATAGCCTACGGTGGCGCTGCTGTCGGAATGATCACAGCGATTCATCAGTATATTGCTGGAAATATCACGATTGGCGGAGCATTGATCATTTTATTGTTGGCTTCAGAATTTTTTATTCCGTTAAGATTGTTAGGATCATTTTTCCACATTGCGATGAATGGAATGGCAGCGAGTGATAAGATTTTTGGACTGCTTGATCTGGAAGAAGGAGAGAGCGGAGAATCCAAGTTTCCACAGGGAGAGTTAGAGATTTCACTTGATGATGTTCATTTTGCTTATGAAAAAGATCGTGAAATCTTAAAAGGAATCACAATGAACTTCCCTGCAAACAGCTTTATTTCTTTTGTTGGTGAATCTGGCTGTGGAAAGAGTACACTGGCTGGCATTTTAACAGCGAGAAATCGTGGATATTCTGGAAGTGTCAAGGTTGGTGGTGTGGATATCTCACAGATTCGGGAAGAAGAATTGATGGCACATATGACAAAGATCACACATAATAGTTATTTATTTGCAGGAACAGTCGAAGAAAATCTCCGTATGGCAAAACCAGATGCCACAAGAGAAGAGTTAGAATATGTACTTGAGAAAGTGAATCTTCTTGCATTCTTAAAAGAACAGGATGGACTTCAAACCGTTCTGTTAGAGAAAGGGGGAAACTTCTCTGGTGGACAAAGACAGCGTCTGGCACTTGCAAGAGCGCTGCTGTTTGATACACCGATCTACATATTTGACGAAGCGACATCCAATATTGATATGGAAAGTGAAGAAATGATCATGAATGTCATTCGGGAATTATCAAAGACAAAGATGATCTTGTTTATTTCCCACAGATTATCCAATGTTGTAGATTCTGACTGCATTTATATGATGAAAGACGGAATTGTTGCAGAAGAGGGAACACACGAACATTTAATGCGTAAAAAAGGTGCATACCAGCATTTATTTGATAAGCAGAAGGAACTGGAATCTTATGCTGCAAATATGTCATGGAATGAGTCTTTAAAGAAGAAGGTGGTGTAAGATGGAAAATACAACAAAACAAAGAAGAAGTTCCATAAAGATTATGGGGAAAATGATCGGTCTTGTAAAACCACTGGCACACATTATGACAGCGGCAGTGCTTCTTGGAACCTTAGGGTATCTGTGTGCCATTTTCCTGACGATCACAGCCGGACATGGTGTACTTCTTGCTATGAAAGGGCAGCGTGTGACGAAATATCTGATTATTTTGGTGGTTCTTGCAGTGATGCGTGGAATCCTCCATTATGCAGAACAGTATTGTAACCATTTTATTGCATTTAAACTGTTAGCGATCATCAGACATCAGGTATTTGCGGTACTTCGGAAGCTTTGCCCAGCTAAATTAGACGGCAGGGAAAAGGGGAATCTGATTTCAATCATCACAACCGATATTGAATTATTAGAAGTATTCTATGCACACACGATCTCTCCAATCATGATCGCAATTTTAACTTCATTGATCATGGTTGTATTTATCGGAAGATTTCATGTCTATGCAGGAATCTTTGCAGTCTGTTCTTATCTTCTGGTAGGCTGCGTGATCCCATTAAGAAATGGAAAAAAAGGCGGACAAAAAGGAATGGAATTCCGAAGCGGATTCGGAAACCTGAACAGTTTTGTCTTAGAATCTCTCCGTGGAATAGACGAAACGATTCAGTATGGACAAGGTAAAAAGAGAAAAGCACAAATAAGTGAAAAATCCATTGAATTAGGAAAAATGCAAAAAGACCTGAATCGCATGGAAGCTATGCAAAGAGCTGTCACAGACTTTGTGATCCTTTGCTGTTCGTTTGGAATGTTCTTTTTAATGTATCATTTATATCAGGCAGGAAATGTCACATTTGATGCTATGCTGCTTGCAACGATCGCTATGATGGGTTCTTTTGGCCCAGTAACTGCATTGTCAAGCCTGTCAAACAATTTAAACCAGACATTAGCAAGTGGAGAAAGAGTGTTATCCTTACTCGAAGAAGAACCAATGGTAGAAGAATCAGAAGGAGAAGCTGATATAAGTTTTGAAGGTGCATCCGTAGAAGATGTAACCTTTGCCTATGATGAAGAAGTCATCCTAAAAGACTGCAACATCAATATGAAACAAGGAAAAGTCATCGGAATCTGTGGAAAAAGCGGCTGCGGAAAGTCCACACTGTTGAAACTTCTGATGCGCTTCTGGGATGTAAACAAAGGAAACATAAAGATTTCAGAAGAAAACGTGAAAGAAATCCCAACCAAGACACTAAGAAACACACAATCCTACGTAACTCAGGAAACCGAACTCTTCCACGACTCCATCGCCAATAACATAGCGATCGGAAAACCAGGCGCAGCAAGAGAAGAAATCATAAAAGCCGCTCAAAAAGCCTCTATCCATGACATGATCATGTCCCTGCCAAATGGCTACGACACCGAAGTCGGAGAACTCGGAGACACCCTGTCTGGTGGAGAAAAACAAAGAATCGGAATCGCCAGAGCCTTCTTACACGACAGCCCGATGTTATTACTAGACGAACCAACAAGTAACTTGGATTCTTTAAATGAAGGAATCATCTTGAAATCACTCAAAGAAGAAAGTAAAGGAAGAACCGTAGTACTAGTATCCCATAGAGAATCTACCATGGGAATCGCAGACGACGTGTATCATATGGATGCAGGAAGAGTTTCGTAAAGAAGTGAAAAGTGAAGAATGAAGTATCTTATCTGTAAGTAGTGTATACTGAAAGATTTGAGTGTATAAATAGAGAAAGAACAATGTATTAGGGTCAAGCCGTCAATGAAATTCGTTTTTCTGACCCTAATACATTGTTCTTTCTCTATTTATACATCAACAACCTTCAGTATACAATTTAATCAATTCCACAACAATATCAACACACATATCCATTCCTTCAACGCTAATATGTTCAAAAGGTCCATGATAAGCATGTCCACCAGTTCCAAGATTCGGACAAGGAAGTCCTCGAAAACTTAACTGACATCCATCTGTACCTCCGCGAATCGGCAGAACCAATGGAGCTACACCAGCATTTTCACAAGCCTTCTTTGCATTTTTGATCAAATGAGGACAATCCTTAATAATCTCGGCCATATTTTGATACTGATCCGTAATGGTTAAAGTAACGCAACCATTACCCCATTTTTCGTTCATATTTTTCGCGATCAAACGTAATGTCTGTTTCTTCGCCTCAAACAACCCCTGATCATGATCTCTCACAATGTAATGTAATGTTGCATGACTAACATCACCATTCATGTCGATCAAATGATAGAATCCCTCATAATCTTCCGTGTTTCTAGGAGTCTCCATAGAAGGTAGACAAGAGTTGATCTCCATAGCTACAAGTGAGGCATTGATCATCGTATCCTTCGAAGAACCAGGATGTACATTAAAACCAGTGATTTCAAACTCAGCTTTACAGGCATTAAAATTTTCAAACTGGATCTCACCCTCGGTATCGCCATCCAAAGTATAAGCAAAATCAGCATCAAACCGCTTGATATCAAAATACTCAGCACCACTTCCAATTTCTTCATCTGGAGTAAATGCAATGCTGATCGGACCATGAGGAATCTCTTTACTGATCAGACGTTCTACCATCGTAAGAATCTCAGCAATCCCAGCCTTATCATCTGCACCAAGGATCGTTGTACCATCCGATGTGATCAAAGTACGACCCTTGAGAGAAGAAAGATGAGGGAAAACTTTCGGATCAAGAACCAGACCACTATCTCCAAGAGGAAGAGCTTCTCCATTATAATTCTTCGTAAGCATCGGGTGGATCGGGTGATCACAGAAATCAGAAACAGTATCCATATGAGCAATAAATCCGATCGCAGGACAGTTTTCATAGCCCTTTGTGGCAGGTAGCTTACCATACAGATAGCATTTATCATCAAGATAGACATCGGTAAGACCAAGTTTATTCATTTCTTTTTCCAAGATCCTGGCAAGATTAAACTGACAATCAGAAGAAGGGACAGTTTGGCTGTTTTCATTGCTTGGAGTTAAAATTTTGACGTAATTTAGTAAACGTTCGTAAGCTTTCATGATTATTTATTCACCTCGTGATAATTTCTTTTGCGTTTTATAAAGTATATAGATAATATAACACATATTTTCTTCAGTTTTGTAAGATTAAACAGTAAAATTAATCTTCAATTTTTTCTATATTGATGAGTGTATCAACCATCGTATTAAACTAGACTCTCGTAGTCTATAGGAATGCACCAGTTGCAGCAATCGGAATTGTATTCAAAGCAAATATGTTTATTACATTTTTACAAATGGGACTAGCCAATGAAGTTTTGCTGATCCCGTTATTGTATCTTTTAAATGCGGTTGACGGAGTCATATATGGGCAGGCATTGACTGACTATATTGCAGTGATATTGTCCACGATCATATGGAAGCAATATCAAAATAGTATAACGAAAGAAAAAGACTCCGTAAAATAGTTCGAAATACGAAATTTGTGGAAATTGATGAAAAATTAACAAATAAATAAAAAACAGTATTTATACAAATGGCTTAAAATGGTTGGATTGAAAATAGTATGTTTGTAAAAATGCTGCTTTTTTTGTGCAATTTCTACAAAAAAGAAAAGAAAATAGAAAAAGAATAAATCGTTTTGCAAAAAAAATCCCTTGACTTTTTGTCAAATTGGCCCTACCATATAAGTACAGTAACTGGTAGGACCAATCTTACTATGTCGCGTATACGCTGAAAAATAGGATATCGGAACCCGCTCATATTTGAAAAGAAAGGAGAGAACTTAAGATGTTCATTCACTTTTTATTAGCGATGCTTCCTATCATCTGGCTGATCATTGCATTAAGCGGATTAAAGATGGCAGGACATGTAGCCTGTCCGATCGCTTTGATCATTACAGTCATTGAAGCACTTTTTTTATGGAAGCAAAAAATTATTGATGTCCTCACAGGAGGGTTAGAAGGATTTGCAATGGCAATCTGGCCAATCTGTCTGGTTATCGTGGCAGCAGTGTTTACTTACAACTTGGTCGTACATACAAAAAACATGGAACTTATTAAAAAAATGCTTACTTCTGTATCAAGAGATAAACGAGTTCTTGTGCTGATCATCGCATGGGGATTTGGAGGATTTATGGAAGGTATGGCAGGATTCGGAACAGCTGTAGCGATTCCAGCAGGAATCCTTTGCGGATTAGGATTTGAACCAATCTTTGCAGCAACTGTTTGCCTGGTAGCCAATACGACACCAGTAGCATTTGGATCCATCGGAATTCCAACGGTTACAGCAGCAAATGTAACAGGATTTAGTCCACATATGACAGCATCTTATGTTGTATTACAACTTGCGATCATGGTAATTCTCGTTCCTTTCCTTGTTGTTTTCATCACAGGAAAACATGAAGGAGCTAAAGGAATCGGTGATTATAAAGAAATTTTATTTATTACATTGATGTCAGGTCTTTCATTCTTAGTACCACAATATCTGACAGCGAAATTTGTAGGAGCTGAACTTCCAGCAGTTATCGGATCTGTATGCAGTATGGCAGTAACGATCATCCTTGCAAAAGTAATGCTGAAAGGTAAGGCAAGTAAATTTGATGTAGAAATCGAAGATAATGATGATACTACGATGACAGTAAAAGATGCATTTGTTGCATGGAGCCCATTCATTCTTGTATTACTGTTCTTACTTCTGACTTCAACATTAGTACCAGCGATTCATGATCCATTATCAGCGATCAAATCAAATGTACCAATTTATAGTGGAGAGGGAGCAAGCCCATATACATTTACATGGGTATCAACACCAGGAGTGCTGATCTTGATCGCAGCATTTATTGGAGGACTGATTCAGGGATGTCCAGTTGGTGAGATCTTTGTTGTTTTAGGCAAAACAGTGATTCAGATGTTTAAGACGATCATTACGATTATGGCAGTGCTTGCGACAGCTAAGATCATGGGATACAGCGGAATGACACAGTCTATCGCAGATTTTATCGTACGTGTAACAGGAAGCTTTTATCCATTAGTTGCACCACTGATCGGATCTATCGGAACATTCGTAACAGGAAGTTCTACATCAAGCAGCGTACTATTCTCCAAGTTACAGGCAAGTACAGGAGCAGAATTAAATATCAACCAGATCTGGCTGGTAGCTGCAAATACAGTTGGTAGTACCGCAGGAAAGATTATTTCTCCACAGAGTATCGCAGTAGCGACAGCGGCAACAGCAACGGTAGGAAAAGAAAGTGAAATCTTAACAAAGGTTATCAAATATTTCGTATTATTCTTTATCATCTATGGATTAGTTTGCTACTTTGGAGTCAAATTGATCTGAAAATGATAAAGATAAAAGATATTAAAAAGCTATAAACTTTTAAGGAGGAAGATAAATGAGTGAGTATCAGTATAACAAAGTGACACCAGAGATGATCGAGAAATTCAAAGAGATCGCTCCAAAACGTGTCTTAGTGGGTGATGAAATCAATGAGGATTTCACCCATGATGAGATGGCAATCTACGGAAAAGCTAGACCAGAAGTTTTAGTAGAAGCAACATCAACAGAAGAAGTTGCAGCTGTCGTTAAACTTTGTAATGAAAACAAGGTTCCTGTAACACCAAGTGGTGCAAGAACAGGATTAGTAGGAGGAGCCGTAAGTATCGGTGGCGGTGTTATGATCTCTCTTACAAAGATGAACAAGATCCTTGGATATGACAAAGAAAACTTTGTAGTGAAGATTCAATCAGGAGTCCTTTTAAATGATCTTGCACAGGATGCAGAAAAACAAGGATTATTATATCCACCAGATCCAGGTGAGAAATTCGCAACAGTCGGTGGAAACGTAGCAACAAACGCTGGTGGTATGAGAGCTGTTAAGTACGGATGTACAAGAGATTATGTACGTGCCATGACAGTTGTATTACCAACAGGTGAGATTGTAAAACTTGGAGCTACTGTATCAAAGACAAGTTCAGGATACAGCTTATTAAACTTAATGATCGGTTCTGAAGGTACTTTGGGTATTATCACAGAACTTACATTAAAAGTAATTCCAGCACCAAAATCAGTGATCAGTCTGATCATTCCTTATGAAAACTTAGAGGATTGTATTGCAACAGTACCACAGTTCTTTATGCATCATCTGGCACCACAGGCTCTGGAATTTATGGAAAAAGAAGTTGTTATGGATACCGAGAAGTTCTTAGGAAAACAGGTATATCCAAAAGAATTAGAAGGAACAGAGATTGGAGCATATTTATTAGCAACATTTGATGGAAATTCTGAAGAACAACTGGAAGATATCATTGAACAGGCATCTGAAGTAGTATTAGAAGCAGGAGCAATTGATGTATTAGTTGCTGATACACCAGCCTTAAAGAAAGATGCATGGGCTGTCCGCGGAGCATTACTTGAGGCAATTGAAGCAGATACTGTACTGTTAGATGAATGTGATGTTGTAGTTCCAACAAATAAGATTGCAGAATTCCTGACATATACAAAATCATTAGAAGCAGAAGCTGATTTCAGAGTTAAGAGCTTTGGACATGCTGGAGACGGTAACTTACATATCTATACATGCAGTAATGACATGGAAGAAGGAGAGTTTAAGAAACAGGTTGCAGTCTTTATGGATAAAGTATATGCAAAAGCAACAGAATTCGGTGGAATGATTTCTGGAGAACATGGAATCGGACATGGAAAGATGGACTACCTAGCAGAGTCTCTCGGACCAGTTCAGATGAGGATCATGGAAGGTGTCAAAGAAGTCTTTGATCCAAATATGATCTTAAATCCAGGTAAGATCTGCTACAAATTATAATTTTAATAGGAAACGATTAATCAAACATAAACAAGTAACATAAAACATATACAAAGCTTTTTTAAGGTTATTTTAGGAGGATATCAAGATGGCATATTTAATTTCAGAGGAAGCAAAAGACTTATTACAGGATGTACACGAGTTCTGTGAAAACGAAGTAAAAGAACAGTGTAAAGCATACGACGTCAGTGGAGAATGGCCAAAAGAAATTTATGACAAAGCCATTGAAATGCAGTTACATTCATTAGAAGTACCAGAAGAATACGGTGGACCAGGATTATCAAGAGTAGACGTTGCGGCACTGATCGAAGAAATGGCTATCGCAGATGCAGGATTTGCAACAACAATTTCTGCCAGTGGATTAGGAACAAAACCAGTACTGATCGCAGGAAATGAAGAACAGAAAAAACATGTATGCCAGAAGATCATTGATGGTGGATTTGGAGCTTTCTGTTTAACAGAACCAGGAGCAGGATCTGATGCCAGTGCAGGAACAACAACAGCTGTCAAAGACGGAGATGAGTGGGTATTAAATGGAAGAAAATGCTTCATTACAAATGGAGGAATCGCTTCTTTCTACTGTATCACAGCTATGACAGATAAAACAAAAGGTGTTAAAGGAATCTCTATGTTCTTAGTTGATGCTGGAACACCAGGATTAAGCACAGGTAATGAAGAAAATAAAATGGGTATCCGTACATCAAACACATGTGATGTTGTATTAGAAGACTGTCGTATTCCAGCTGCAAACTTAGTTGGAGAAGAAGGAAGAGGATTCTCAATCGCAATGAAGACATTAGACCAGGCAAGAGCTTGGATGGGATGTGTTGCAACAGGTATCGCACAGCGTGGTATCAATGAAGGTATTGCATATGCCAAAGAAAGAGTTCAGTTTGGTAAACCAGTCATCAAAAATCAGGCAATGCAGTTTAAAGTAGCTGATATGGAAATCAAAACAGAAACAGCTCGTCAGATGGTTGCACATGCTTTAACAAAGATGGATATGGGATTACCACATTCCAAAGAAGCAGCGATCGCAAAATGCTATGCATCTGATATTGCAATGGAAGTAGCTTCTGAAGCAATCCAGATGTTCGGTGGATATGGATACAGCAGAGAATATCCAGTTGAGAAATTATTAAGAGATGCTAAGATCTTCCAGATTTTCGAAGGAAGTAACGAAATTCAGAGAATCGTTGTAGCAAATAACACAATCGGAAGATAGAACATAAGAAGGAGTAAGACTATGAACATTTTAGTATGTATCAAACAGGTTCCGGATGATTCTGTAGAAATCCATTTAAATGCAGAAGGAACACCGGATTTAGCAAACGTAACACCTGTTGTAAATGCATTTGACACCTATGCTCTCGAAATGGCAGCACGATTAAAAGAATCCTCTGAAGGAGAAGTAACAGTTGTATGTGTCGGAGAAGATAGTGCAAAGAACTCTCTGAAAAACTGTCTTGCAGTTGGTGCAGATCATGCATTTTTAGTAAGTGATGATGCATTCAAAGGATCTGACACAACAGGAATCGCAAATATCCTAAAAAATGTGATCGCAAAATTAGAAGCGGACAATGGTCAGAAATTTGATCTTGTATTCTGTGGAAAAGAAGCAACAGATGCCGCACTTGGACAGGGTGGCTTAATGTTAGCTGAAGAACTTGGAACAAGTGTGATCACAAATATTACAGAAATCGCTTTAGATGGCGATAAAGTGACAGCAAAACAGGAAACAGAAGAAGGATACCGTACAGTAGAAGCTTCTGCACCATGTGTTGTAACAGTCACAAAACCAGAATATGACCCACGTTACCCAACGATCAAGAATAAAATGGCAGCAAGAAAGAAACCAATCGGCGATATTAAAGAAGCTGATCTTGCTGATCTTGAAAAAGAAAAAGTCGGAGAATCTAATGCAAAGGTTCAGATCGTTAAATTATATGAACCAGCGAAGAAAGAAGCCGGAATCAAGATTCAGGAAGAAACACCAGAAGATTCAGCAATAAAAGCAGTCGCTATGATGGCAGATGCCAAAGTATTCTAGGAAGGGAGAACAAAGGACATGGCAGAATGTAAGAATATCATGGTATATGTAGAAACTGCAGAAGGAAATCCAGTCAAAGTTGGATTGGAAATGTTATCTCCAGCCAAGAAACTTGCCGATAAAGTTACGGCAGTTGTTATTGGAGGTGGAGTAGCAGATGCAGCAAAAGAAGTAGCAAAGGCCGGAGCCGATCAGGTCATCTGTGTCGACAGCGAAGATTACAAAGAGTTTAATCTCGATGCATATGCTCAGGTTTTAGTAGAATTAGTAAAAGAAGAAAATCCAGAAGCTGTATTTGTAGGTGGAACACAGGATGGAAAAGATATCGCACCAGTTGTTGCAGCAAAATGTAACACAGGATGTGCATCCGATGTATTAGATATCAAAGCAGAAGATGGAGAAGTTATCTATACATGCCCACTTTATGGTGGAACTGTATTGGAAGATGTAAAGATCAAGACAACACCACAGATAGCAACATTACGTTCCGGAGCATTCCAGAAAGTGGAAGACCCAACTGAGGGTGAAGTTGTAGCCAAAGAAGTAAAAGTAGCTGATGATGTGATCAAAGCAAAGATCACAGAAAGTGTAAAAGAAATCGCAGAAACGATCAACCTGGAAGAAGCAGAAGTTATCGTATCTGGCGGACGTGGAATGGGAAGCAAAGAAAACTTCGCATTAGTTGACGATCTTGCAAAACTCTTAGGAGGAGTTGTAGGAGCAACAAGACCAGCCATTGAAGACGGATGGGTATCAAAGATTCATCAGGTTGGACAGTCTGGAAAGATCGTTGCACCAAAATTATATATTGCATGCGGAATCTCTGGAGCTACACAGCACGTATCAGGAATCATGAATTCTGGATACATTGTAGCAATCAACAAAGATGAAGACGCACCAATCTTTGACGTAGCCAATGTAGGAATCGTTGGAGACGTTATGAAAGTGCTTCCTGTTATGATTGAAGAGATCAAGAAGATCAAGGATGCACAGTAAATAAATATCTATTTTTAAAATAGCTTGTTTCTATACTTAATGTATATTCACCATTTATAAAAGGTCAGATTATGGCGTACACCATAGCCTGGCCTTTCTTTCCGTGTATAATTAATAAGAAGAAACTTTTATATATCACGTCCACAATGCCGGTAAAATGCCAGCATATACAATCCACATAATCCAACAAGTGCATACACAACTCGTGACAGCCAGCTCATATCTCCAAACAAAAATGCAACAAGATCAAATCGGAAGAATCCGATCAATCCCCAATTTATAGCACCAATGATCGTAAGCGTTAAAGCTGTACAATCCAAACATTTATTTCCCATAATAAAATCAAACCTCCTTGATGTGAAATGTAAAGAATTCCAGTATAGTATTTACAAAAAAAAGGATTTTATGTACAAGGTATTAAAAACCTTAAAATACATTTACGTTTAAAAAAAAAGAGAGTATAATACTCATCAAAGACCATGTCTGACTACCGTGAAGGTAAAGGAGGAACAAAGGCATGAAAGTTATTTTTTTAGACGTAGACGGAGTATTGAATTCACAGCAATTATTCGAGAAATGCGAAGATGATCAGCTGATTTCTGTAGATGAGGATAACATTAAGAATTTAAAAACAATCGTAGATGCAACAGGAGCAAAGATCGTATTATCATCATCCTGGAGATACGGATGGGCAGAACACAGTGATGCTGTGCAGGACTGGTGTCAGATTCTAGTTGACATCTTAGCGAAATACGACCTAAAGATCATAGATAAGACAGAATACCTAAGCAGTGGAAGAAGAGAAGATGAGATCAAAGATTGGCTGGATAAGTGTGAAGAGAAGATTGAAGGTTTTGTCATATTAGATGATGGTGCATATGAATGGCATAGACACGGATTTGACAAACATCTGGTCAAGACAGATTTTTGTACAGGTGGATTAAGAGAAGAAGATGCAGACAAAGCAATTAAGATCTTAAATAAGAAAAGATTATTCAGCTTTTTCAAAAAATACTAAAGGAGAGTTAACAGATGGATATAAATAAAGTGACAACAGCAATGATCGATTACTATCAAGGTCAGCCAAAGAGAATCCAGCATTTCTTGAAAGTACACGCGTATGCAAAGCTGATCGGAGAACAGGAAGGATTAGATAAGGAAATTTTAGACATCCTGGAAGTGGCTGCATTAACACATGATATCGGTATCAAAATAAGCGAAGAAAAATACAACAGTAGTGCAGGAAAATACCAAGAGGTTGAAGGACCGGCAGTTGCACAGCAGATGCTGGAAGACTTACAATATGACAAAGCAAAAACAGACAGAGTCTGCTATTTGATCGGACATCACCATACATATGATCAGATTGACGGTATTGATTATCAGATTCTTGTAGAAGCAGATTTTTTAGTAAATCTTGCAGAAGAACAAAGTTCTAGAGAGACAATTGAGTCCGTAAAAGGCAAGATTTTTAAGACAAAAACAGGAATCTGGCTGATAAATAAAATTTTTTGAAAAAAAAGCTTGCCAAGAGTCGAGGAATATGATAAAGTATAGAAGTCGCAGAAATGAGACAACAATTTAACTGCCCAGATAGCTCAGTCGGTAGAGCAGAGGACTGAAAATCCTCGTGTCGCTGGTTCGATTCCGGCTCTGGGCATTGTATGCGGGTGTAGTTCAATGGTAGAACTCCAGCCTTCCAAGCTGATCACGTGGGTTCGATTCCCATCACCCGCTCTTTTATTAAGAAGAATGTTATGCATTCTTCTTTTTTTATGTTTAAGCATAAAAATAATAAAAGTACAGGATCCATCTAAACGATAAATGCACAAACATGAGTAGTTTTGTACAAATTTTGCACTGTGTACATTCTGCAGATTTGTGCTTTTTCTTTGTACATTTCTTGGACTTTTATTTTAAGAGTTGATTCGGTATGATAAATATATGGAAAGCAAAAGGAGGTAAGAACATGTCAATCGTATATAACTTAGATGTAAGATGTCATGAGATGTTGAAATATTTATTATATCAAGATGGCTATACATCGATCACACAACTTGCAGAAGAAATGAATATTTCTAAGCGTAGTGTTTATTATGATATACGCAAGATCAATGAATGGATGGAGGCACAACATCTGTCAGAATTAGTCGTTGAGCGAAAAAAGGGAATACGAATTGACGATGAACAAAAAGCAATGATTCGTGCAGGATTAAAGATGATACCATCTGAACTTGCTTATGTGTTTACACCAACAGAACGAGTAAAGATCATTATATGTTCTATTTTGCAAAGAAATAGAAATTTGTTTCTTGATGATTTTATGGATTTTTGTCAGGTGAGTAGAAATACAACGATAAGCGATGTGAAAGAGGCAGGAAGAATCATTTCTGAATATCAGCTGCAGCTGATTTACGAAAATGGAAAAGGGTATCACATTAAGGGTGATCTTGTACGAAAAAGAAGTATTTATTTTTCTTATTTTAGTTCAATTGCAGATTTTTATAAGAAAGGAATTCTTCCGTTAGACGCTCCAGAAAAAGTACAAGAATTTTTGGACAGATTAAAAGATATTGAAAACGCGTTGGATGTTCAATATGTACAAGGAACGTTATACACTATTGCAGTGTTCTTTTCAACCATTGATAATCGTACAGATGTTGTTGAATTTTCGAAAAAAGAAAAAATGGAGATTATGGATACGAAAGAGTATGAAATGGTATCTAGAAGATTTTCAGATTTAAAAGAAAGTGAACAATTATATCTGACATTACATTTACTGGGATCAAGAATGCAGAGTATACCGGTAGATTTTATGGAAGAAGAATCTGGGCAAGAATCACAATGGCTTTCCAGGATACTTGTAAAAGCTTTTTCACGAATTGCAGGAGTTGGATTCTCAAAGGAGAGAGAGTTAACAGAGGCACTGGCAGCTCATTTAAAGACATCAATGTATCGATATCGATATGGAGTACAGCTTGCGAATCCTATGTTAGATAATATAAAAAATGAGTATGGAGATCTCTTTGAACTCACAGCAAGAACCTGTAAATATTTGGAAAAAGAAATTGGATTTCCGATTCCGGAAGGTGAAATTGCGTATATAACATTACATTTTGGCGCATTTATCAGTGCAGGACAGGAAAAAGAAAACAGATTAAGAATTTTGATCGTATGTCCCAATGGAGTCAGTACTGCAAATATGATATGGGGTGAGATTCAGACACTTGTCCCAGATGCAGATGTAGTTGACGTGTGTTCATTAAGAGAATATGAGAGAGCACATGATTATAATGTAGTGATTTCGACAGTCGTAATTGAAAATGAAAAAGATCTGATTTTAGTACATCCGATTCTTACAGATAATGATCGAATGAAAGTTTTGCAAAGATGTATGAAGTATAAGCATGAAAATAATGTCAGTATTTCGAACATTACAGAAATTGCATCAAAATATATGACAAATGATAATTTACAAAAATTTAAAGAAGAATTGATTGAGCTATTTTCAAAAAATTCTCTGAAACAATATGTGGAACATAAGAAAAAACCTCAAAAGGGATTGTATGAAATATTGGAGGATCCATATATTCGCATTATAAAAGATAAGTTTAAATGGCAGGATGCGATAAAAGTTTCTGGAGAGGTATTATTAGAAAATAAATTGATCAGACAGTCTTATATAGACAGCATTATTTATAAAACAGACCAATATGGTCCCTATATGTTTATTACAAAACAGGTATTTCTTGCACATTCAGAAATTGAAGATGGAGCACAAAGCATGGGCTTATCAATGACTATTTTTAAAAAGCCTGTGGAATTTATAACATTAGATGGTAAGCAGCGATTTGCAAAAATTATTTTAATGTTATCAGCTCAGGATCAAAAATCGCACATTCGTTTATTGAATGATATAATGACAATTTTTTCAGAACAAAAAAATGAAGAAAAATTATGGGGACAGAAAGAAATTTTGGATGTTAAAAATGTATTGTATGAACTTTTACAGGAGGAAAAATGAAGCAGATATATGACATGTTGAAATTGGAGAATATAAAAATTCTTGCAGGAGTAAAAGACTGGAAAGAAGCAATTTATACAGCAGTTCAACCATTAGTAGATGGTGGATATTGTGAAGCAAGATATAGTGATGAGATCATAAAAAATACAGAAAAACTTGGACCATATTATGTGCTGTGTGAAAATGTGGCATTGATTCATGGGAGTACAGAACAAGGAGTTATCAAACGTCAGATTGCCATTACACTATTAAAAGAACCAGTAAAATTTAAAGAAGACGGATACGATGTAAGAATTCTTGTTACGTTAGCTGCAACAGATGCGGAATCGCATATGGAAGTACTACAGGCGATGTCAGAATTATTTGAAAGCAAAGAAAGTACGCAAAGAGTTTTAGATGCTTCAAATGAAAAAGAAATTTATGACTTGTTTGTTGGGGCAGTGTAGAAATTATATGGAGATACACAAGGAGGATAAAAGATGAGTTTTATTATTAATATATTATCAACACCTGCGATTTTGGTAGGTCTGATTTCATTATTTGGTTTGATTTTGCAGAAAAAACCAGTAGAAGATGTTGTAAAAGGAACAGTAAAAACAATTGTTGGATTCTTGGTACTGACAGCAGGTTCAAGTTTTTTGCAGACAGGGTCTTTAAATGATTTTGGTGTGATTTTTAATTATGCTTTTAATATGCAGGGAGTTGTGCCAAATAATGAGGCAATCGTATCGTTGGGATTAGCTGATTTTGCAAGTGATACAGCTTATATTATGTGTATTGGAATGATCGCTAATATCGTATTAGCAAGATTTTCAAGATTACATTACATTTTCTTAACAGGACATCACACATTATATATGTCAGCAATGTTAGCAATTATTTTAAATGTTGGAAATCTAACAGGTCCAATGTTATGGATTTCAGGTGGACTGATCCTTGGACTGATCATGGTAATTTCACCAGCACTTTGTCAGCCTACTATGGAAAAAATTACGGGAACAGATGAACTTGGATTTGGACATTTTGGTGGATTTGGTTATTGGTTTTCAGCACAGATCGGAAAGCTATTTAAAGATAAGAGTAAATCTACAGAAGATGTGAATTTCCCACAAAGAATTTCTTTCTTACGTGATACAACAGTAGCAATTGGTTTAACAATGACAATCTTCTTTGTTGTTGTAACATTTGTAGCAGTTGTTGTGAGAGATGGAATGAGTGACCCAACAATTTCTGCTTTCTTTAAAGGTGAAACACAAACACATTGGATTGTATGGGCTATTACAAAAGGATTAAGTTTTGCAGGTGGTGTATATATCATCTTAAGTGGGGTGCGTTTGATCATCGGTGAGATCGTTCCAGCATTCCGTGGTATTGCTGAGAAGATCGTTCCAAATGCTAAACCTGCAATTGACTGCCCGGTAGTATTCCCATATGCACCAAATGCAGTATTAATGGGATTTCTTGTATCATTCTTAGGAGGTATTGTAGGATTATTTGTTCTTGGAGGAATCAATAAGGCATTAATTCCAGTAGCGCTTATTTTACCAGGAGTTATTCCTCATTTCTTCTGTGGAGCAACAGCAGGAGTTTTTGCAAATGCAGAAGGTGGATTAAAGGGATGTCTAGTAGGATCATTTCTGCATGGATTACTAATTACATTTCTGCCAGCAATTTGTATGCCAGTTATGGGATCTTTGAACTTTGCAAACTGTACATTTTCAGATGCAGATTTTTCTATTACAGGAATTATTTTAGGAAATATTGCTCAGTTTGTAAAAGGTGGAGGATTATTTGCGGTATGTGTAGTATTATTCCTTCTGCCAATTATTTATAACGTTATTATGCCAAAGAAAAAAGAAGCTTAAAAATAAGAATTAGATTTTAGGAGGTATTTATTATGATTAAATCAATTATGTGTTGTTGTGGTTCAGGACTCGGATCAAGTATGTTAGTTCGTATGAACGTTGAAAAAACTCTGCAAAAGATTGGAGTATCAGGAGTAAGTGTAACACATTCTTCATTATCAGATGCAGCAGAAGGAGCAGCAGATTTATTTGTTGTAGGAAAAGACTTAGAAAATTTTGTAAAACAATTACCAAGAGTAGTTATTTTAGATAATATTATGGACAAAACAGAGTTAGAAAACAAATTAAGAACAGAGTTTGAAAAATAAAAGGGATTTATGAATATGGAAAAGGATAAATTAGAGGAGTTGAAGCTTTTATCAGCTAAGATTCGTAAAGACGTTTTGGAAATGTTGGAAAAACGTGGTTACGGACACATGGGCGGTTCTTTATCAATTGTAGAGTTGATGAGTGTACTTTATGGAAAGCAGCTTCGATACGATGCAAAGAATCCTGATTGGGAAGAAAGAGATATGGTTGTATTATCCAAAGGACATTCAGGCCCAGCGTGGTATAGTGTACTTGCAGAAAAAGGATTTTTTGACAGAGAATGGCTATTTACATTAAATGATGGTGGAACTAAACTTCCATCGCATCCAGATCGATTGAAAACACCAGGAGTAGATATGACAACTGGATCACTTGGTCAAGGAACATCTGCAGCGGCAGGAATTGCAACGGGATTTAAAATGAATAAAACAGATCAGTATGTATACCTGATCGTTGGAGATGGAGAATTAAATGAAGGTCAATGCTGGGAAGCATTTCAATATATTGCGCATTATAAATTAAATCATTGTGTTGTGATTATTGATGATAACAAAAAACAGTTAGATGGTACAACAAAAGAAGTAATGAATCCATTTAGTATCGAAAATAAAATGAAGGCATTTGGGTTTTATACACAGACTGTAAAAGGAAACGACGAGGAAGCAATTGATGAAGCAATCAACCGGGCCAAAAATGTAAAAGACCAGGCAGTATGTATTATTCTTGATTCCATAAAAGGAGCTGGAGTCCCATATTTTGAACAGTTGGATGCAAATCACTCCGTAAAATTTAATAATGATACGATTAAAAAAGCTACTAAGGATGCAATCAAAGAGTTAGATGAGTTCATTAAGGGAGGTGCCAGGTAAAATGTTTCAATTAGCAGAAAACAGACAGGAAGCAGGAAGAGAATTAAGAGATTGCGTTGTTGAGACATTGCAGGAACTTATGAAGGATGATGACAAAATAACAGCTCTTGAAGCTGATTTGGGTGGAGCAAGTGGATTTACCAAAATTAAAAAGACAAATCCAGAGCGTTTTATTCAGTGTGGAATTGCAGAAGCTAATATGATGGGAGTTGCAGCTGGATTATCTTTGACAGGGTTTAAACCATTTACGCATACATTTGCACCATTTGCGACAAGAAGAGTATTTGATCAGTTATTTTTATCCGGTGCATATGCAGGAAATACAATCAATGTTTATGGCTCAGATCCAGGATTTAGTGTGGCATCCAATGGTGGAACTCATACAGCGTGGGAAGATGTAGCATTGATAAGAGAAATCCCAGGAGCAGTTATCTGCGATCCAGCAGATGATGTACAAATGGAATGGATCATCAAAGAGTTTTTGAAAATGGAAGGAATCCATTATGTAAGGAGTAATCGAAAGGCTGTACGAAATGTATATAAAAAAGGTTCCTCTTTTAAAATTGGACAGGGAAATATTTTAAAAGAAGGAAAAGATATATTAATTATTGCAGCTGGGCAACTAGTTTCTGAGGCATTGGATTGTGCTGAAGAATTAGAAAAAGAAGGATATTCTGTAGAAGTTATAGATATGTTCACAATTAAGCCTTTGGATGAAAAATTATTGATCAAGGAAGCAAAAGGGAAAAGCAAAATTGTAACCATTGAAAATCATTCAATTTATGGCGGACTTGGAAGTGCGGTTTCAGAAGTGATTGCAGAAAATGGAATTTCTGTGCCAGTAAAAAGAATTGGTGTCAAAGAAAAATTTGGACAAGTAGGAACAGCAGAATTTTTACAAGAGGAATTTGGATTGACCGCTAAACAGATAAAGGAAACAATTTGTCAATTTTAAGCTGTGAAGGAGCAGAGTAAAAGTTCTGCTCCTTTTTTGTGATTGTCTCTTCGGACTAGACTCGCTTTGTTTGATAAGGTATACTGTTTAAAGAAGCAAAATCTGAAGAATCATAAAGGAGATACAAAAAATGGATTACAACAAACTGGCATTAGAAATGCACGAACAAAACAAAGGTAAGATCGCAGTACGTTCTAAAGTAACAGTAAAGACAAGAGATGACTTAAGTACAGCTTATACACCAGGAGTCGCAGAACCTTGTCGTAAGATCCGTGATAATAAAGAAGAAGTATATCGTTATACAGCAAAAGGTAATTTAGTAGCTGTCGTATCTGACGGAACAGCTGTATTAGGACTTGGAGATATCGGCCCAGAAGCAGCAATGCCTGTTATGGAAGGAAAAGCCCTTTTATTTAAAGAATTTGCAGATATTGATGCATTCCCAATCTGTCTTGATACAAAAGATACAGAAGAGATCATCAAAACAGTCAAGAATATCGCACCATGTTTCGGTGGTATCAATTTAGAAGATATTTCCGCACCAAGATGTTTTGAGATTGAAAAACGTTTAAAAGAAGAATTAGATATTCCAGTATTCCATGATGATCAGCATGGAACAGCCATCGTTGTAGCAGCAGGATTATTAAATGCCTTAAAATTTGTCGGAAAGAAAATGGAAGATGCAAACATTGTGATCAATGGAGCAGGATCTGCTGGAATCTCTATCTGTAAACTATTATTACAGTTTGGCGCAGGAAATGTTGTCTTAGTTGACCAGAAAGGTGCATTATGTCCAGGAGAAGACTGGATGAATCCAGCACAGAAAGATATGGCAGAGATCACAAACAAAGAGAAACAGACTGGAACATTAACAGAGATCATCAAAGATAAAGACGTATTTATCGGAGTTTCTGCACCAAATATCGTGACAGCCGAAATGGTATCTACTATGGCAGACGATGCGATCATTTTTGCCATGGCAAATCCAACACCAGAGATCATGCCAGATGAAGCGAAGAAAGGTGGAGCAAGAGTTATCGCAACAGGAAGATCCGATTTCCCTAATCAGATCAATAACGTATTAGTATTCCCAGGAATCTTCAGAGGAGCTCTGGATGCAAGAGCTGGACAGATCACAGAAGAGATGAAGATGGCAGCAGCAAGAGCGATCGCAAGTATCATCAGTGATGATGAGTTAAATGAAGAGTATATCATTCCAGGTGCATTTGATGAAAGAGTCTGCAAAGCAGTAGCCAAAGCTGTTGCAGAAGAAAGCCAGAAATAAATGATAGAATTAAATTAAGTACAAGAGCACTTCTGTTCAAGAAGTATGTTTTATGATATACTATATTGAGTTGTGAGAAAATTTTAGGAGATTTTAGGAGAATTCATTCAATGAAAACAAGCGGAATATTATTGCCAATTTTTAGTTTACCATCAGATTACGGAATTGGATGCTTTTCAAAGGAAGCATACAAATTTGTAGATTTTTTAGAAGAAGCAGGCCAGAAGTACTGGCAGATCCTTCCATTAGGAACGATCGGTGCGGGAAATTCTCCTTATCTTTCGTTTTCAAGTTTTGCAGGAAGTGCATATTATATCGACTTAGAACAGTTACTGGAAGAAGGACTTCTTAAGAAAAAAGAACTCGAATCAATTAAGGAAGAAAACAAGGGCAAAGTTGACTATGAGAAAATCAGAGAAGATCACAGAAAGCTTTTAAGAAAAGCTTATTTCAGATTTCATCCAGATGAAGATTATAAGAAATTTATCAAAGACAATGAATACTGGATCGGGGAATATGCAGAATATATGAGCGAGAAGAAAAGTAAATTCCCAGAAAGTTATTTCTGCTTCTGCCAGTATTATTTCCATAAACAGTGGCTTGCGCTGAAGAAATATGCGAATGACAAAGGAATTCAGATCGTAGGAGATCTTCCATTTTATGTAGCCTTAGATGGAACAGCATTTACATACCACAAAGAATTATTTAAAGTCGATGAAGAAGGAAAGGCAACGGTTGTAGGTGGATGTCCTCCAGATGCATTTGCAGAAGATGGACAGGTATGGTCCAATCCTGTATATGACTGGGAATATCATAAGAAAACAGATTACGAATGGTGGATGAAACGTTTACGTCATAATTTTATGTTATATGATATTTTAAGATTAGACCATTTCAGAGGATTCGATGAATACTTTGAGATTCCAGCAGAAGACGAGACAGCTGTTAATGGAGAATGGGTCAAAGGTCCAGGAATGGATTTCTTTGAAGCAATGAAGAAAGAACTTGGTGAGAAGAAAGTTATCGCAGAGAACTTAGGATTCTTAACAGACAGCGTGCATAAACTTCTAGATGATACAGGATTCCCAGGAATGAATGTTCTGGAATTTGCATTTGGAGCATATGATGACAGCATCTATCTTCCACATAAATACAAAGAAAATAGTGTTGTATACACAGGAACACATGACAATGATACGGTTGTTGGATGGTACGAAACATTATCAGAAGATGATAAGAAATTCTTAGAGCATTATTTAAAATACAGTACGATCGAGAGAACAGGAACTGTACATTTAGACTTGATTTCTCTTGCATTAGAGAGTCGAAGCGATATGGTGATCATCCCACTTCAGGATTATCTTGGATTAGGAAATGAAGCAAGGATCAACACACCATCTACGGTAGGTGGTAACTGGGAGTGGAGAGTGAAAGAAGAGCAGTTAACAGATGAGTTAAAAGAACTGATCAGAACACTGACAATAAAATATCGTACAGTTGCAGAAGAGAATGCGAAGAAAGCAGCCGAAGAAGCACAGCAATAGAAGAAATTGATAGAAGAAAAAGGATGAAAGAATTTGGGAAATCTTTCATCCTTTTTTGCATAGAAATAAAGAAATATGCGTATAAAATAATTGATATTAGATTGTATGGAATATGATGTACCATATAAAGCAATAAAATTAGCTTGACGACACAAAATCATAGTGCTACAATTTAGTACATAAAAGCATTGAAGCTTTAAAGTTCAGAAGTTTAAAGCCAAGGAATGCAATCGGGAACGATATTAAGGAGGAGAAAAATATGAGATTAAAGAAAGTCATGGCAACAGGATTAGTTGCTGCATTAGCATTATCCACAATGGTTGGTTGCTCAAGCAAGAAAGACAGTTCAGACCAGAAGAAGATCGGAGTCGTTCAGTTAGTAGAACATGATGCTTTAGATGCATCTTACAAAGGGTTTAAGGATGGTCTTGAGAAAGCTGGATATAAAGACGGAGACAAGATCAAGATTGAATATAAGAACGCACAGAATGAACAGTCAAATTGCCAGACAATTGCCAAACAATTTGTTACAGATAAGTGCGATCTTGTATTAGCGATCGCAACACCAGCAGCACAGGCAATGGCCAATGAATCAAAAGATATTCCGATTTTAGTAACAGCTGTTACAGATCCAGCCGATGCCAAACTGGTGAAATCAAATAAAAAACCAGGAACAAACGTATCTGGAACATCAGATTTAACACCAGTAGCAAAACAGATGAATCTATTAAAAGAATTAATTCCAAATGCAAAGAAAGTTGCAATGTTATATTGTTCTGCAGAAGCAAACTCCAAATTCCAGGTAGGACTTGCGAAGAAAGAAGCAAAGAAATTAGGATTAACAACAGTCGATGCAACGGTATCAGAATCCAGTGAGATCCGTCAGGTTGTAGAATCCTTAAAAGGTAAAGTTGATGCAATCTATTCACCAACAGACAACATGATCGCAGCAGGAATCAATACAGTATCCATGGTAGCAAATGAAGCTAAGATTCCATTTATCGTAGCTGAAGAAGGAATGTGTACAGGTGGAGGACTTGCAACATACGGAGTTAACTACTACAAGTTAGGACAGCAGACAGCAAAGCAGGCAGTAAAGATCTTAGAAGGAAAAGCTGAACCAAAAGATATGCCAATTGAATATCAGGAAAATGCGGATCTGATCATCAATAAAGACACAGTAAAGACATTAGGAATTAAGATTCCAGAGAAGTTAAAAAAAGAAGCTAAGATGGTAACAACACAGAAAAAGAATAATAAATAAGATTTTCTTGCATGTAAGATTACAAGAAGATCAGGAAGTGTCTTCCGATTTGCGGGAGGCACTTCTGTGCATTTAGAAAAGAGGTAGAAAATGGCATTAATTACAAATCTTTATAGTGCATTAGCCCAAGGAACATTATGGGGAATCATGGCACTGGGAGTTTATATTACATTTAGGATCTTAGATATCGCAGACTTATCCTGCGATGGAACATTTGCACTCGGTGGATGTATCAGTGCAATCCTTATTACAAGGGGAGTCAATCCATTTGTAACATTATTATTTGCACTTGTAGGAGGAATGTTAGCAGGACTTGTTACAGGCTGGCTGCACACGAAACTTATGATCCCTGCGATCTTAGCAGGTATTTTAACAATGATCGCATTATGGTCCGTTAATATCAGAGTTATGGGAGGACCAAATGTTTCATTACTTGGAGAAGACACTGCATTTACAAAGGTAATGGATCTGTTAGGAGTAGATCAGACATTGGCAACATTGGTAGTTGGAGTCATTATTGGAGCCATTGTGATCGCAGCTCTGTACTGGTTTTTTGGAACAGAGATCGGATGTGCACTTAGGGCAACAGGAAACAATGAATTTATGGTACGTGCTTTAGGGGGAAATACGGATACATCCAAAGTTTTAGGACTGGTGATTTCTAATGGACTGATCTCAGTATCTGGAGCTTTAGTAGCCCAGAACCAGGGATACGGAGATATCAAAATGGGAACAGGATCTATTGTAATTGGTCTTGCATCCATTGTAATCGGAGAAGTTATCTTTGGAAAACGTTTTAACTTTGCTTATATCCTTGCATCACTGATCGGAGGAGCAATGGTATATCGTATGATCATCTCACTTGTTTTACATTTCGGATTAAGTACCGATGATATGAAATTATTCACAGCGATCATCGTAGCATTAGCACTCGGTATTCCTGCTCTCAAATCAAAATATTCACACCGCAGGACACCAGCATAGAAAGAGGGGCAAAGTTATGTTAGAAATTAAAAATGTACATAAAACATTTAATAAAGGAACGATCAATGAGAAAAAAGCATTAAATGGAGTCAATCTTCACTTAGATCCTGGGGACTTCGTAACGATCATCGGAGGAAATGGGGCCGGAAAATCTACAACTCTCAACATGGTAGCAGGAGTCTATCCGATCGATCAAGGAACGATCATTCTAGATGGCAAGGATATCTCAGATCTTCCAGAATACAAACGTGCCTACATGTTAGGAAGAGTATTCCAGGACCCAATGATGGGAACGGCAGCAGGTATGCAGATTGAAGAAAACATGGCAATGGCAAACCGTAGAGGAAAGAAAAGAGGCCTAAGTTGGGGAATCACAAAAAAAGAAAAAGAAATGTTTAAAGAAAAATTACAAATGCTCGACTTAGGACTAGAAGATCGAATGACATCCAAAGTAGGACTATTATCCGGAGGTCAGAGACAGGCATTGACACTGCTTATGGCAACACTGAAGAAACCAAGCCTGCTATTATTAGACGAACACACAGCAGCCCTTGATCCAAAAACTGCGAAGAAAGTACTAGACATCACAGAGAAGATCGTAGCCAGAGATAATCTTACAACAATGATGGTAACGCATAATATGAAAGATGCGATCAATATCGGAAACCGCCTGATCATGATGAGTGATGGAAAGATCATTTATGATGTGAAAGGAGAAGAAAAGAAGAAACTTAAAGTAGCAGATCTACTGCAGAAATTCGAAGAAGCAAGCGGTGGAGAATTCGCAAACGATAGAATGTTATTATCTTAAATTGTAGTTGGCCAACTGTAGATTTCGAGTATATGATAAAAAATAAATAAACGATCGGAAGAGCAGCTAGAGAATTTTCCTCACGTTTTTTACAGATCGCTGATCCGCCGGCTTTCCTTGCGAACTCGCCTTCAAGGGTATTCAAGACAGAAACTCTTTGAGGCTCAGACAACGCACCAAGCCGGCTGCGAATCCGTAAAAAACGTGGCAAAATTCTAATGCTGCTCTTCCGATCGTTTATTTATTTTTTATCATATACCAGAAGTCTAAAGTGTGGACAATTACAA
>OBVW01000260.1_pt1 | contig 39666 bp, 20 predicted proteins | sample 1495141 | NCBI WGS metagenome assembly OBVW01 (sample SAMEA2580013, study PRJEB22360) | human gut metagenome | biome: human gut; feature: human-associated habitat; material: faeces | place: Denmark | collected 2008/2010
TACGCTGGTGTAGCTCAGTTGGTAGAGCAGCTGATTTGTAATCAGCAGGTCAGGGGTTCGAGTCCGTTCACCAGCTCCAATATGGAAGAGTTCCCGAGCGGCCAAAGGGAACAGACTGTAAATCTGTCGCTATTCAGCTTCGGTGGTTCGAATCCACCCTCTTCCACCAAATAAAAACCAATCACTTTTGTGATTGGTTTTTATTTTTGTATAATTAAAGTGGATTCGGACCACTAATGGGAGCGAACGCCGAAGCCTGCGAGGCAAGGAGCGACAGAGAAACAGTCCGGTGGACTGTTTCGACATTAGTCCAAAGGTGCGAAGCGCCTGCGATAAAATCCACCCTCTTCCACCACGTCGTCACAAGCTATATATCGCTTGTGGCGATTTTTTTATATCATTTTTAAAAATCACCACGGCACTCATACCGCTGCTCCTCCTTTTCCCCAAAAAGCTCACGCTTTTCGGGGACCCCGATATTTATTTTTATTTTTGTATAAACAAATCTGCATTAGTCCAAAGGTGCAAAGCACCTGCGACAAAATCCACCCTCCTCCTTTCCCCGAATTAAATAAACCCTTTTGCCTGCTTTAAAAGGGAGGTTTTTTTCTGTTTTTTCGCAATTTTGTCCATAAACATTGTTAAAAAATAAACAATCTTGTGTATATTGCCAAAATGGTAATAATATCTTGCATTATAAGTCAAAATAATATATAATTATTATCGGTTAAAAATATTTATAATCATAATTAATATATGAGAGGTAAAAACAATGGACGCATTAAACAAAAAAACTATTGAAGACATTGATGTAAAAGGCAAAAAAGTTCTTGCTCGTTGCGACTTTAACGTTCCGCTTAAAGACGGCGAAATCACTAATGACAAGAGAATTGTTGCCGCTCTTCCTACTATCAAGTATTTGATGGAGCACGGTGCAAAGGTTATACTTTGCTCACACCTCGGCAGACCTAAGGGAGAATATAAGCCTGAATTCAGCCTTGCTCCTGTTGCAAAAAGACTTTCGGAGTATCTCGGTGTTGAGGTTAAGCTTGCCGAAGATGCTGAGGTTGTAGGCCCTAATGCCAAGGCTATGGCAGCAGAGCTTAAGGACGGCGAGGTTATGCTCCTTGAAAACGTTAGATACAGAGCAGAAGAAACGAAGAACGAGGAGAATTTCTCTAAGGAACTTGCTTCTCTTGCCGATATTTTCGTAAACGACGCATTCGGTACTGCTCATAGAGCGCATTGCTCAACAACAGGTGTTGCTGCTTATTTACCTGCTGTTTGCGGTTACCTTATTCAAAAGGAAATTAAGTTTATGGGTGGCGCTCTTGCTAATCCAAAGAGACCTCTTGTTGCAATTCTCGGCGGTGCTAAGGTTTCAGACAAAATCGGTGTAATTGAAAACCTTATTGATAAGTGTGACACAATCATTATCGGCGGCGGTATGGCTTATACCTTTATGAAGTATCTCGGCCATAACATCGGTACTTCTCTTCTTGAGGCTGACTGGGTTGAAAAAGCAGGCGAAATGATGAAGAAGGCTGAGGATAAGGGCGTTAAGTTCCTTATTCCTGTTGATAACAAGGTTGGTAAGGAATATGACGAGCATACTGAGGCTAAGGTAGTAAGCAGTGACGATATTCCTGACGGCTGGATGGGTCTTGATATTGGCCCTAAGACTCAGGAAGTTTTTGCAAACGCTATTAAGGGCGCAGGCACAGTAATTTGGAATGGTCCTATGGGCGTTTCAGAATGGGATAACTTTGCAGCAGGCACAATCAGCGTTGCTAAGGCAGTTGCTGATTCAGGCGCTATTTCAATCATCGGCGGCGGTGACTCGGTTGCAGCTGTAACAAAGCTTGGCTTTGCAGATAAGATGAGCCACATTTCAACCGGCGGCGGTGCATCACTTGAATTCCTTGAGGGTAAAGACCTTCCTGGTATCTGCGCACTCCAAGACAAATAATTTTGAATGTCGCAAATAAGCAGGCATAACCGTGCCCGTATTTATCAATAATCGTAGGGGCGACCATTGGTCGCCTTATACCAAAAATATTTTAAAGAGGTAACTATTATGAATAAGACTCTTCGTAAGGCAATTATTGCCGGTAACTGGAAAATGAACAATACTCCTGCACAGACAACTGCTCTCATCAATGAGATGAAGCCGCTTGTTGCCGATGCTGATTGCGAGGTTGTTCTTTGCGTTCCTTTCGTAGATGTTCCTGCCGCAGTTGAAGCTGCTAAAGGCTCTAATATTAAAATCGGTGCAGAGAATGTTCACTTTAAGGACAGCGGTGCTTTTACAGGTGAGGTTTCAGCTGATATGCTCGTTGAGCTTGGCGTTGAATACGTTGTAATCGGTCACAGCGAGAGAAGAACATACTTCGGCGAAACAGACCAAACAGTAAATCTCAGAACTCTTAAGGCTCTTGAAAAAGGCTTGAAGCCAATCATCTGCGTTGGTGAAACTCTTGAGCAGAGAGAGCTTGGTTATACAGAAACACTTCTTAAGTATCAAACAAAGATGGCACTTACAAATGTAACAGCTGACCAGCTTAAAAATGTTGTAATCGCTTACGAGCCAATCTGGGCAATCGGTACAGGCAAGACTGCTACTGCTGACCAGGCTGACGAGGGTAACGGATATGTTCGTGCAGCTATTGCAGAGGCTTACGGTGCTGATGTTGCAGAAACAGTAACAATTCAGTACGGCGGCTCAATGAACGCTAAGAATGCTGATGAGCTTACTTCAAAAGTAAACGTTGACGGCGGACTTATCGGCGGCGCTTCACTTAAGGCTGAGGACTTCTCAATTATCGTTAAGGCTGCAAGCAAATAATTAAACAAATTTTGGGTGGGTGTGTTTCGGCATACCCACTTTTTGTGAAAAACAATATGGAGGAATACTAATGAAAAAACCTGTTGTATTATGTATAATGGACGGTTACGGCAAGAATGACAGCGATTACGGCAATGCAATCGCTATGGCAAAAAAGCCTAACCTTGATAAGCTTATGGCTGAATATCCAATGACTTATATCGGAGCAAGCGGACTTGATGTAGGTCTTCCTGACGGTCAGATGGGCAACTCTGAAGTAGGCCACACAAATATCGGTGCCGGCAGAGTTGTATATCAGCCGCTCACAAGAATTACAAAGGCATTTGAGGACGGCGATGCTGAAAAAAATCCTGCTCTTAAGGGCGCTATGGATAATGCTAAGGGCAAGGCTCTTCACCTTATCGGTCTTGTTTCACCAGGTGGTGTTCATTCTCATTCGGAGCATCTTTATCATCTTCTTCAAATGGCTAAAAATAACGGTGTAGAGAATGTTTACGTTCACGCTCTTCTTGACGGCCGTGACGTTCCGCCTGCATCAGCCGTTGAATATCTCAATGAACTTGAGGATAAAATGAAGGAAATCGGCGTAGGTAAAATCGCTTCCGTAATGGGCAGATTTTACGCTATGGACCGTGACAATATTTGGGACAGAGTTGAAAAGGCTTATGCCGCTATCGTTTATGGCGAGGGCATTCAGGCTGATAATGCAGTTGAGGCGGTTAAGGCTTCTTATGAAACTGTTGACGAGGACGGCAAGCACCTTACGGATGAATTTGTGCTTCCTACCGTTATCGGCGGCAGCGAGGGCAGAGTTAAGGCTGACGACAGCGTTATCTTCTTTAACTTCCGCCCTGACCGTGCAAGAGAGATTACACGTACATTTGTTGACCCTGATTTTGACGGCTTTGAGAGAAAGAACGGCTTTTTCAAGCTTTACTATGTATGTATGACTCAGTATGATGCCGAGATGCCAAACGTCGAGGTTGCATTCGGCCCTGAAACTCTTGTTAATACCTTTGGTGAATATATTTCAAAGCACGGTATGACTCAGCTTCGTATTGCCGAAACTCAAAAGTATGCTCATGTAACTTTCTTCTTCAACGGCGGCGAGGAAAAGCAGTATGAGGGTGAGGACAGAATCCTTGTTGCTTCTCCTAAGATTTCCACATTTGACCTTATGCCTGAAATGAGTGCTCCTGAGGTATCGGAAAAGCTTAATGCGGCAGTAAGAAGCGGCAAATATGACGCTATTATCGTAAACTTTGCTAACTGCGATATGGTTGGCCATACAGGTATTATCCCTGCGGCAATCAAGGCTGTTGAAACTGTTGACGCTTGTGTTGGCTCACTTGCAAAGGCTGTTATAGAAATGAACGGCAATCTCTTTATCACTGCCGACCACGGCAATGCTGATAAGATGCTTGACGAAAACGGCGAGCCGTTCACAGCTCACACAACTAACCCTGTTCCGTTTGTTGCAGTAAACTGCGGCGAGGGCGTTGAACTTCGTGACGGCGGCAAGCTTTGCGACATCGCTCCTACAATGCTTCAAATGCTCGGACTTGACAAGCCTGCTGAAATGACAGGTGTATCACTTATTAAATAAGTAAATACAACAATAAAAGGATTAGATATTCGTATTAATTTACGCATATCTAATCCTTATTTTTTATCTTATATTTATGTTTATATTGTTATATTGTCGGTTTAACTCTGTATACTACAGTCGAATGTTTAGGAATTGTTGCATTAATGGTAGTTCCTGTTGAGCGTTCATCTGTCCACAAATCGTGAAGCTCATAACCCGACGGAGACTCCTCAATGCCTAAGTATGGGTCTTTAGTAAGGTCATCAAGCTTGAAGTTGACGCTTTTTGTGGAAGAAGCAGTATTGAATAAACAAAGCGCAACATCGCCGTTTGAAAGCGGACGGGCAATAATATCAATACCGCTTTCCTTTTTGATTCTCTTAGCACTCTTGCCGAGTGAATCCTGGTCAACTGCAATCATATGTTTGTTAGTAACAATTTTAAGCGTTTCATTATCCTTATCGGGCATACCGTTTGATACAAAGCTTCTGATATCGTTGCCAAGCATAAGCGGAGCGGCAAGCATACACCAAAGCGAGAAATGCGCTCTGTTTTCGTTATCGTCAAGCTTTCCGTTGCCGACCTCAAGCATATCAGGGTCGTTCCAATGGCCCGGTCCTGAGTGCTTATAAAGCTTCAAGGTGCGGTTATATATCATAGTTATGCTTCTCCAATTTGGAGCTATATCGGGCGTTGTGCGCCACATTGAGCCTGCTTTAGCACCCCAAAGATAAGGGCGAGCCATGCCCCATTCGCAAATGGAATATGTGATTGGCTTTTCTTCTGAATGTGTAACCTTAGCCCACATTGAGCTTGCTTCCTTAAGAGCATTACCCATACGCTTATACTGAATATATGACGAGTCAATCGCAGTTGCCACAGGGTTTTTGATTGTCATATTATTGGTGCCCTCTTTAAGCTCAACAATAATTTGTTGCCTGCCTAAAGGACTGAAGCCCTTAGTTTCAGGGAAGAAAATTTCATACATTTTTCCGTTAATATGAATTTGCATATACTGCTTCTTTTTAGCCATTGACTTGTGAAAAACAAAGGTTAATACGTATTCGCCCTTTTCGTCTGCGTCAAAATTAAAGCTTGCAGAGCCTGAGCCGTGGCTGATAAATCCGATTGCTTTTTTGCTCGGCACGTCAGACATTTTGATAATCTTTGCTCTTCCGGTAAACTCTGCGTCTTCCGGCCTTAAATCAATTTCAAAAGCGCTTTTTGGCTTGGTAATTACAATATGCTCAATTGCAGGGCAGTCACCGCTGATTCTGTTATGATGGCAAAAATCGTATTTAAAAAATTCACAGCCCCAAGACGCAATTGTTTTAGCGTCAAGCCTTTCGTTGCCGAGAGAGGCAGGGAGGTCCTCACAGGTGAGAGTACCGTTAGAAGAATAAAGACCAACCTTTAAGTCGAGTGCGTTAATATCCTTAATAAGCTTAGGGATACCACGGCTGAATGTGCCGAGATCGCCCTGAAGCTTTCCGTCACTGTCACGAAGGGAGCTTTGCCAGCAATCGTCAAGGTTAATAAATTCATATCCTGCATTTGCAAGTCCGCTGTCTTTCATAGCATGGGCAGTTTGCATAATAATATCCTGGTCAATATTGTTCCTAAAGGTATTCCAGCTTGACCAGCCCATAGGCGGAGTTTGAGCAACCTTATTTTCAGAATATTCTTCGTCCTCGCTTATATCAATTGTAAGCTTAGTCGGGATAAATATTTTTTTCAAGGCGCAAAGCGGACATTTGCCGTTTGCTTTCATATTTAAAAACCAAGAAATGAACACAACAATCAATATTGCCAAAACGGCAACTAAAATTATAGCAAGATATTTCATTATAAACCAATCTCCTTAAAAAGCTCCAACTCCTTTTGAGCCAAAGCCTGCGTATTTTCATCATCAAGTGAATTTACTGCATTTAACGTAAATTCTTTTCTGTTTTTAAAATTGTAAATTATTCGATAAATCCAAGCATATAAAATAAGCCAAGGTCTTCCGTCGATAAATTTGATATAATCAATTTCTTTAAGCTTTTTATAAGGCGGAAAGAGAAGCCTGAGTTTCGCCATAAAGGGCGAATATTTTTTCCCTTCTTCAAGCTCTCTCCTTGCAACGGTAACGCCCTTGTTTTCATTCTCATTGCCGAATGCACCGCAGGCGCAAAGGTATTTTTCAACATTTTTCGTATCAATTGCGTAGTCATAACCTTCGCCGAAAAAGTTGTGGCAAACGGACAAAACGGTTTTACCGAATTTTTCAAGTTCAACTGCGCTTAAATATTCAAACACCTTTTGAATATCAATACTTGCAGTTTTTAGCATTACGGCTAAATCAAGAATAAGCTTAATTCCTGCTCCGTAGAATTTGAAATGGTGCGCCATGTGGGCAATCAAATATGCAAAATGAAAGCTGTCGTCAAATTTTCCGTCAAAGCCGTCAAATTTTGCATAATCAAAAGCGCTGCAAAACGGCTCGGTATCATAACAGCTTATAAGCTTTGTGTGCACCTCAAACAGAACACCGTTTTTAACATAGTTATAAACCGGCCCGTTTTCCTTAACACAGTCAAAACCGTTAGATATAAGCAATTTTTTAATCTTGTCCCTGTCCTCAGCCTTGATTAGAACGTCTATATCGCCCATAGCACGGCTTTCAGGCACGGGATAGTATTCTCTAAGTATTGCGCCTTTAAACGTGATATACGGGCACTGAGCCGACGCAAAAAGCGTTTTAACCTCTTCCAGCATATTAATCTGAGCGTTTGAAAGGAAAATTAAATCAAAAAATTTATTTTCAAGCGCATTTAAGAAGCTTTCGGGTAAATCGCTTTTATTCTTTGCATTTAAAAGTGCACAGTGCAATATACCTAAAAGGTTATGCCCCTTTGCATATAAAAACAATTTTTTATAATTAACGTCTGTATCGAAAATAAATTTGTCGCCGTTTAAATAGTGGCGGCAAAGGTCAATTAAAACGTCATATTCCTTATCCATATCAGTTGAAAACTGCGTTGCCGACAACAAGACTTAAAACAGTCATAATAAGTCCGGCAATAAATACACCGAGCGAAATCACAAAAAAGCTCTTTTTCTTATCAAGATGGAGAAGAGATGCAAGAAGTGCACCTGTCCAGCCACCTGTACCCGGAAGCGGTATGGCAACGAAAATCAAAAGCCCCCAAATTCCGTATTTATCAATTTTATCTCGCTTTTTAAGCGTTTTGTCCTCAAGCCAATAAACAAACTTGTTTATTCCGGGAACTTTTTTTAATAAATCGAAAATCCAATTGATTAATAAAAGTATAAAAGGTATAGGTAAAATGTTACCTAAAAAGCTGATAATAAATCCTACAAAAGGATTCATTTGCAAAAGCACAATGGCTGTAAACATTCCGAGCCTGCATTCCAAGATAGGGCAGACTGAAATAATAAACACAACAAGCCAATCGGGTATTCCGTGCGCTGTTAAAAACTCTTGTAAGTTTCTGCAAAGTTCCTGTACCATATATCAGTTCTCCTTTTTGTCGGTTGTTATATTTTGCTTTTTATCTGCATTTGATTGCGACTCATTATTTTTGTTTTGAGCATTAATGTTATTGTTTGCCGCATTTTGAAGTCGCTTTTTTTCCTGATTTCTTTTTCTCTTTTTTATTATTTTTTGGCGCACAATTTCCTCTTTGTGTTTTTCATAATAGCGTTGAGCCCTGAGTTTGTTTTGCTGTTCAATCCATTTTTGGCGCCTGTACTCGGCTATTCTTTCCTTGCGCTCTTGCTCTTTAAGTTCGATTTCTCTGTCAATAGCTTGCGCAGTGGGAGTGTTTTTATTTACAATAAGCTTTTGCTTAATGAGAAAATCAACGGCTTCTCTCAGTATTTTTTTATCATTTTCAAATGAGAGGTGGCCCATAGCCTGGTCATACGCAAGCCATCTGTAATCGTCAATTTCCTCCTCTTGCATTGTCGTTTTTAAATCGTCTGTCGTTGCAACGAATATAGAAACTTTTTTGTCAACATTATTGCGAAGCGTATATTTTGATATACCCTCGTAGCCGAGATGAATTTTAATGTGAAGCCCCGTTTCTTCAAGAACTTCTCTTCTTGCTGCGTCGTATTTTGTTTCACCCATTTCGAGGTGACCTTTCGGAAAGCCCCAATTCGCCGAGCGCTTATTTTTTATAAGCAAAAAGCGAAGCTTGCCTTTTATACTCCTGTATACTACTGCGCCTGCGCTTGATTCGTAGTAGCAGACAAGTTCATATTCAGGAAAATCGTTTTTAACATCAATGTATTGATAAATGTCTTGATTAATGTAGCGTGAACTTCTTGACGCCATAATCCAAATAGTTTTTAAATCCGTGTTCTCCGGGTCTTTAGGAACGAGTGCCGCTATAATTCGTCCGTCGAAATTGCAAACCGTGTGAGTCACTCCCATAACAAAAGCGTAACGGTTTTTGTATCCCTTGATTTGAACTAAGTTTAAAGGATATACATAACCGTTCTCATCGACAGAATTAATAGTTTTAACAACTCTTCCTTGGGCTGTTTTGCCGAGAAACATAACATCACCACCAAGTAAAAGATATAATTCGTATTTATTATATCTTATTTTATATTGTAATACAAGAATTTTATTATAAAAACGTGAAAAATGATATTTAATATAAAGCAAAACGGACAACTCCGAAGAGTTGCCCGTTTTTATTTTTTATTCGGTTTGCAGATTTAGGTTTATGACATTGTCTGAAGTAAATCAACAAGTGAAGCAATAACCGTATCGGTATCACCCTTAAGAACAGGAAGTACCTGGTCTACAACACCTGAAACTGTTTCGTTGCCGCCAACAAGACCGGTTACAAGTGAACTAATCTTCTTGAAGTTGTCGCCTGCGTTTACAGTTTCGATTAAGTAGCTGAGAACTGCGATGAGAGTTTCTGAAGAGTTACCCTTAACGTAAATTCTTGTGCCGTAGGTAGCAGCCTGTGATGCGTCGGTAATTACCTTACCGTGGCTTGCAAGCTGTAACCAATTAATGTCGTTAAGCTTAATTCCAAGCGGTGTGCCCTTAATCTTAATCATTCCAAGAATGTTATTAAGAAGAGGAACGATAGCGTCAGCACCGAGGAGCGGCTTAAGTGTTGCGTTAATATCATAGATATCAAGCTTGAAGTTTGATACGCCAATCTTGCCGAGGAGAGAGTTAAGGTCAACCTTAAGTGCCTTAAGAAGGGCAGGTAAGAGAGTGTTGAGGTCAACTACAGGCTTGACAGCGTCTATAAGTGCAGAGATAGGAGTGAGGAGATTGTCAAGAATCTGGCAAAGTCCGTTATTACCGATGAAGAGTGCAAGGTTTGGAAGCATTTCAAATAATGTTTCGAGAGGAGCATTGAGAATATCCTCAACCTTATCCCAGATAGGATTGATAATGTCAAGAAGAACATTATCATAAGCTTTCTTCATATCTTCTCTGTACTGATACTGAGTCTTAACGTTATACATTGAGAATGCTTCCATAAGAGGAACGATTGATGATGTATAACCGTTAGAACCAGGGATTCTTACGATATCGAAAAGACCGAGGTATGCGTCATTAAGAAGTACATCAAGTACGCCGAATACAGGACGAAGAACTGCAACGAGTGCATGGAAGAATGTATCTCTGTCCTTAACGCCCCACTTAAGAGCTGATGTATTAACCTTTGACCAAGAACCAGCCTTAGCGATTACGCTTGCATTAGCTGCATAAGTTTTGCCGTAAGTTTCGTCTGTAAGGAGCTTAGCAACATTGCTTGTTGAGAAGTCGATACCTGTTTGTGCAAGGAGGGAAACGAGTGAGCCGTCGCCAACCTTAACCTTTTCAACTGCACCGTAAAGACCGGTGAGAAGTGAGTTAACAATGTCATCCTTGAAGAGGAGGCCACTGATTAAGTTGTTAAGACCGCCTTTAACTAAACTGCCAACAAGTCCGTCAAGCATAGGAGGAAGATTCTTAAGGAAGTCAACGTCTACGCCCTTAGGATATGAGAAGTCGAATGAGCCTGTCTTATATGCGGTGTAATCCCAGAATGCATTAGTAGGTTCGCCTGTTAAGAAGTAGAATACTGCACGAACGATATCATCTTTTTCAGCCATGCTGATTGTAGTGAATACACTTGAGATGATTGACTTGAGCATACTGTTCTTCTTAATAGCACCAATTGAAGAAACAAGTGATTTGATTGATTTAGCGTTCTTAATAAGAGTGTCTGCCACATAGCGGAGAACTGCAACGAGAACCTCGCCCTTGTCAGCAATTACTTCCTTATTAGTGAACTTGCCTTCGGCATTCTTAGCATGTGACTTAGAGGTTACAACCTTGCCGTGAGCAGCGATTGTTGACCACTTGAAATCAGGAAGCTTGATGCCTGTTTTCTTAAGTAAGCTGTTAATAAGCGGAACAACGATGTCCTGAATGTTGCAAGACTTGAGGTCTGCAAGCTTAATGTTAAGCTTAACGCCTCTAACCTTAAGCAAGCTTGTTAAATACTTGCCGAGGTCCTTGCCAAGAACCGCTGAAATAATCTTATCAACGTCTAAACCTGCTGACTTAGCAGTTTTAACAATGTTTGTAATCGGAGCAAGGAGATTATCAAGAAGCTGGCCGATACCGTTGTTATCAATGAAGTATGCAAGGTTAGGAAGAACTGATGTAATTGTTTCAAATGGCTTGTCGAGAACTTGGTCAACAAAGCTCATAAGAGGATTAAGAACATCAAGAAGTACGTTATCCTTAGCCTTCTTGCAATCCTTCTGATACTGTGCAAATGTCTTAATCTTGCTGTTGCTTACCTGAAGAACATCAAGAAGAGGAATGATTGCACCTTCATAGCCGTTAATGCCGTTTACGCCGACATTGAGTGCGTTAAGGTCAAGCTTAATTGTTGAAAGCTTAGAGTCGGCATTCATTGAATCCTTAGCTGTAAGAGTAAGAACACCGTTCTTAAGCTCATAGGTAAGAGCAATCTTGCTTGCTACCTTGCCGTCGCTTCCCTTAATATCAAGAGATGTTGAAGCCTTTGCAATTGTGATGTTGCTAAGGTCAATCTTTCCTTCATTAAGGAATACGTTGAGAACACTGTTGAGAGGACGAAGAATTGCAACGAGTGCATGTACGAAGCCCTGCTCAGCCTTTGCGGAGCCATCCTTGAAGCCCCAGTTGATTGTTTTAACTTTCTTCCAGCTCTTAACCTTCTTGAGGGTTTTAGCTGCTGAAGAATAAGTTTTACCGTAGCTCTTATCCATAAGTAAGCCTGCAACGCCCTTAGGTGAAACAGTAATGCCTGCCATATTGAGATAAGGTGAAATAGTCTTTTTGTCAAGTGCACCATAAAGTGCCTTAGCAAGTGAAGTGAGGTTAGCGTTTGTAAATACCAAACCGCTTACAACACCCTTAAGATTTGATGCGTCAACTACGCCAAAGTTAGTGAGAAGAGCCATAACTGCGTCAACTGCACTGTCAAGCTGGGTGATAGCTGATTCGGCATCGTAAGAAGAAATACCGTCAGGGTACTTGAACTTTAATGAAGTTCCCTTGTATTTGCTGTAAGCCCAATAAACTTCTGTAGGTGACTGTGTGAAGTCGAGAAGCTTGCCTACAATCTTAAGAAGTCCCATACCGTCAAGCTTACCTGTTTCGATATACTTGATGAGCTTCTTAACGCCTGAGCTTACCTTGTTGTTGCCCATAATCAAACCGATGATTGTGGAAAGGTTATTATTTGTCTTTACAAATTCAACAACATAATCGAGTACGTATACAAGTGTTTGAGCAGGAGTTGTTGTCTTGCCAAGCTTGTTCCAATTAATGTTGTTAAGTTTAATACCTGTCTTTGCAAGAAGGGTATTAATAATAGGAATAATGTTGTTGCCTGAAAGAGCATAGCCCTTAACCTTAAGTCCAAGCTCTTGCTTGTCGTTAACTGTGATTAAATCACCGAACGTCTTAGTAACGATACCTTCAAGCAGCGCTGCAAGTGACGGTGATGCGGCACCAAGCTTATCACTCTTAATCTTAAGAATGTTAGCTGCGCCGTTGAGCTCGTTTGCAATAGCCTTAACTGCGCTTGAAACAACAGATGCAAGTGTAGGAGTTGTTGTATCGTCTAATACAACGCCGATAGCCGACACAAGATTGAGCAATGTTGTTGCAGGCTTTTCAAGGAACTTGTCAAGAAGTGAAACTATTGGATTAACAATACCGGTGAATACTTCATCACGGTATGGATTACTCTTATCTGCAAACTTAGTAGGAGTATCAACTGTGATGCCTGTCTTTTGAGCTATTGTATTAAGAACAGGGTAGAGAGCATTTTCATAAATGCCTGTATCAATAAGAACTACGCCGAGGATAGAGGTGAGAAGTCTGAGTGAGGTTGAAAGACCTGTCATAAATTCATCTCTGTTGCTTGCTGTGATGCCCCAATTAATGCTTACGTTAAGAGTACCGTTGTCATTAACTGCGTCACTCCAACTGTCAAGCTTAGAAAGCTTCTTGCTTGCGTTCTTAATGCCTGTGTCCTTAATTCTTACAGATAATGAGTCAGGAGAAATAAGTCCGTTGACTGCTTCACTGATAAGATTGTATTTTGCTGTCACGTCGGCAGTACCATTATTATATGTATAAGAGTATGCATACTTGTCTGTAAGTCCTGCAACAAGTGTTTCGACGAGAGCATAGGTTCTTACTACTACTGTTGTAAGACCTTCGTTTGTGTAGATATCCTTAGGATTAACGTTACCATTTGAATCTGGAGTACGTGCATCCTCGCCATTAAGATAATATAAATAGGTATTAAGTAAATCAATTGTTGCGTTTGATGCATTTGCACCAATGTAATTTGAAAGTAATGAAATTACGCCGACAATAATGTTACTTGTCTTGTTGATTGAATAGCCGTTTACGCTTGAATCCGTAAGGAGAGATGACAATGTTTTATCAAGCTTAGCTATTGTGTTATCAACGTTCTTCATATCGCTGCTCTTATGTGCTGAAATATCAACTGAAGAGTTAGGAGTTGCAACTGCCTGTGTAGTGGCAGGTGATGAAGAATTATTGTTATTGTTATTATTGTTGTTATTGTTGTTATTTGACTTGAATGAATTGATAAGTGCCTTAACAACGTCAACAAGCTTGCTTACATTAGTAATAAGGAAGTAAGCGTTATCTCTGTCAAGACCTACAAATCCGCTTGATTGCGGTTCAAATGTGAAGCTGTACTTGCTGTCACGTGTAATCTGGAAGATACTGTTGAGAAGGTCTGTAAGAGCACTTGTTTCGGTGAAACCGCCTACTGAATTGAGAAGACCTGTGATAATTGGAAGGTTCTTTTCAAATTCACTGCCCTTAGAGCTTATTACATTGTTTACAAGACCGAGAATAGCGTCAAGCCAATCCTCTACGAATACACCTACAAAGCAGTCAAAAATCTTTGTTGGGTTTGGATTAGCGGCAAAATCCTTGAACTCTGTCATCTTAGAGTTACTTACTGCGCCGTTTGAATCCGTAACAATCTTGCCCTTGTAGCAATATGTCCATGCATCCTTGCGTACGCCGTATTTGTCAGCTGCAAGGTTTTCCATAATGTCAAAGAGCTGAGGAATTGCAACCATAAGGTTGTTAAGACCTGAGTTGATGACTTTTCCTCCGTCATCATGGCCCTTAACCTGGTCTCTGTACTTAGGAGTGCTAACGTATGTGTCAACTGCAGTAGTGAAGAGGCCTGCAATTTCTGTTACCAATTCATAAAGACCTGCGCCAACCTGTCCGTTCGAAGCTGTGATTGCTTTCTTAAGGATACCCTCAAGGTCGCTGAGCTTAGCATACTTGAGAGCCTTATCGGCAATGTAAATACCTGTAATCTTAGGTACGCCTGCTTCATATGTGTATTTAACATTAAACTTAGTAGTGCTTGAAACGTTAGCAAGTACATCTGCAAGAGAACCGCTTACGCCATTATAAGAATAGGTATAAGAGCCGTCGCTGTTCTTTGTGTATGTGATTGCTTTGCCGTAGCTGTCTACAACCTTGTCATACTTAAGTACGTAGTCAGGAGTTGCGATAATGTCGCCGGCTGAGAAGTTCTTGGTTACAAAGGTGTCGTCAGAAGATTCTGAAATGTAGCCTGTTTTCTCATTACCGCCGTTCCAATAAGTACCGCCGAATTCCTCAAACTTGCCATCTCTCTGGAGCCAATGCATAAGCTGAGGAAGCATAGCGTTGAGGTCCCAAGCAAGCTGACTGATACCGATATATGAGCCGGTGTCTGCAGTCATATTTTTGAGTGGCTCAATAAGGTCAATAACAGAATAGAGGAAGCCTTCTTGGTTATTTCTTTGCGAATTGCCGATTTCAGAGAAAAGAATAGGCTCAAGAAGTTCGTTAATTACTACTGTAAGTAAAGGAAGAAGGTTTACGACTGTCTTAATCGGGTCGTTAACAAGATTCTTCCAAACATCGGTAAGAGCGTCCTTAAGATTTACGTTTGTCTTAAGAAGTGACTTAAGCACAGCGTCAACCGTTTTACCGATATCTGTACTTGGGTCAACGATATCGCCGATTGTGTTGTTGAGAATAAGGTTTGTAATCTCGGTACCTGCCGAACCTGTAAGGTCAACATTTTTACCGTTGAGAATTTCCTTTTGAGCGTCGGTAAGAACGATACCTGAAGTTTGAGAAGCTTTTTTCTTTACAATATCATCAAGTACGAGTTGAACGTTAAGAAGGAATTTGAAAGAATACTTATAGCTGTATGTATAAGTAGTGCTATCTGTGCCAAGGTCGTTTGTATCAACGCCTAAGTATTCAGATGCAATCTTAGTAACAATGTAGTCGTAAGAAGCTGCAACCCATTCGTTGATTAATGGCTTGCTGTAATTATTTGAATTAGTTACAGAGTCAGACTTAAGTGCGTTAATGCCGACACCCGGGTCTGAACGTGAAGCATCAACAAGTGAATTAACAGGCAAGTATTTTGTTTTGTCAATATGTGAACGGTTTTTAGCAAAGCCGCCAAATGAACCTAACAAATTATTGTAATTTGTTGAATTCTTTTTTTGGTTAGCTGCAATAAGAGACCAAAACTCTGAAGTGTAACTGCCTTTAAGTGAAGCAGGAACAATGACTGTCTTGTTCTTTTTGTCGGCATATTTATCGTTAAAGGTAACTTCGCCGTCCTTAAAGTAGTTTGTTACAACATTAGTGGTGGCGTTTGCACCGCCGACGCTGGAGAAGAATGCACGCAACTGAGTAAGTTCGTCATCGCTGATGAAGAAACTGTCACCCTCTTGCCAATTTGCATCATATCCTTTTGGAAGCTTAGCATTGATTTCGGAATTAAGCTTGTTGAGGTCAACGCCGTTTCCGTTATTACCGAAACGTACAACCATACCCTTAAGTATATCAGTGTAATACGGAGAAGTGGTTGTGTCGACATTACCGTTCATAAGTGCTTTTTTGCACAAATCAGTCATAATAGTGTTGCCTACTACATATTCGGTATATGACTCAATTTGGTAATCTGTTGTCATGCCCTCTTTTTGTGCAAGAGTCTCGAAAGAAGCATCTTCGGCAACTCCTAATTTAGCGGCAACAGCTTTTCTTGCGATTTCCTTAACAGTGTCATAAACATTGTTTTCAGTGTCGCTTACTGTGAAGCCCTTAAATGTCATAGGAACCTGATAAAGCGATGTGCTGTCAACTGTTTGGTTAAATGTTGCACCGCCGTCGCTTATCAATCTGATAAATTCGCTTGCTGAGATGAAGCTCTGACCGACACCGAAGTCGTAGTAAATAACGTCAGCCAAATCGTTAAGCTTAACGTTGATACCGTATGTTGCATACTTAACGTTAAGTGTGCCCATATAGTTGTTAACAACGGCTTGCTCATCAGCTGTGAGCTTAAAATCAAAGTTCTTCAACTGGTAAAGTGTGGCAGTATCATAAGTGTCACCGATAGCTTCGCCGTTAAGCTTAACTGTTTCAACAGCACCGCTTTTTACAGCTTCGGTATAACGCTTAGCAATTGCTTCTACCTTATCACTGTCTGTACCTTCCTTTATCTTTTGAGCATAAAGGTCGGCTAAATACCAAAGGCTGTTTGTTGAGAACTTGATAGTTTGACCTGCGGCATTGTAGCCTGAAACGGTACGTTCGCTTTCTTTACCGTATAACCATTCGTCAAGCTGATTTCTCGTGTCTTTAGATAAGTCTTTGTTGTCTTTGTACTTTAAGCAAAGGGCAGTAAGTGAAAAATAATCAATTGCGCCCGTTGAACCGCTTAAGTAGTTATAATCTTCAGGATTACCCATACCTGTCTGAATATAACTTGTTACAAAGTCTGACTGGCTTGTCTTTGCAAGTGCGCCGATAAGAGTCGGCTGCAATACGCCGAGTAAATCCCGAAGTGTTGTTTCACTTACGATTTGCTCTTTTTCTTTGGTGGTAAGTTCCGCTGCGGTCTTACCTAACTTTTTAGCACCCTTTTCATAAACAGGCTTGCTTATTGCCTCAATGCCCATGAGAAGGGAAGGCAGCTGGTCTGCCAATTTGTTAAGTGTGTCGAATGCCGAATCGGCGTCAACACTTGTCGTTTTCCAAAGCGGGTTGTCATTACTCTTGGCGAACGCAGTAAATCCAACCGAGCATGTGGTCACGACCATTACTACAGCTAAGAAAAAGCTGAGTATCTTTTTGCTCGTTCTCATATAAATCTCTCTCTCCTTTACATATGATTTACGAACTTGTCGTATGGTAACGCATTTTTTGGATAATGCGCCGAGCAGTATTTGTTCACAGTTTCTACACAAAAAACTGCTTTTTAGGCGCAGGATATCCACACGCGTATTAACAAATACAATATATTTATAACAAATAAAAACTTATAAGTCAATAATTTTATAACATATTTTGAATTTATTGTGAATTTTCACATATTTTAGCGTTGATTTTTGACGATAGAGAGTTGCAAAATAGACAATACAACATAAAAAGTCTAACAAACATAATTCGACAGAAAATTGACTGTAAAACGTAATATAATCCATATAAAGTCGAGTAAAATTCTGTTCAATTTGTAAAGGCAAACATCTTTACAAACGTAAATTTTGTGTAAAGTATCACAGCTTTACTTACGGAAAATTAAGCGTTTTTTGGCACCGAATTATAAACAAATTGTAAACTTTTAGTTAATAATTTGTGCAAGGTGTCAAAAATAAGTTTGCTTTTTTGGACATTGTTACAAAAATATCATTTGTCGTTTGTCTTTATTGACTTTTTTGTTGCCTTATGTAATAATTATAATGTGTTTAAAGCACATATTGCGCAGTTTTTGGTGCAACGGTTTGGCTTTGCCGACCTTCAGTCTAATTCAGATTGCCTGATGGTCAGAGATTGTGACAGGCTCCCCTGCAATATGTTAACACTTTATTATTCAATTAATTTTAAATTTAATGGAGGTAAAAAATGAAAACGAAGGCAAAAAAGTTTTCACATAAGCTTCTGGCATTATTTATGGCAGTGCTTATGGCAGCTTCCTGCTTTACCGGTGCTTTAACTGCTTATGCTGATACTATGAGCAGTGAAAAGACATATGCCGACGAGTCAATCGAATATAACGATTTGGCGTGGGCTATTCTTTCCGATGAACAGGTAGCTACAGCTTTACTTGACTATGCTGATTTGATGCTTGCCGAATACGGTCCGCAGATTGATAAGCTTCTTGAAAACCTTCCATCAAGTATTACCCAGTATATCACATGGGACAGCAACAGCCGTACACTTAAGCTTAATGCTTTTGGTCTTGTTAAAAAAGACATTCCGGTACGTACTCATAGTGTTGATGAAATCTTCTTTACACTTAGGGGTGTCGCTGATCTTCTTAATCAATACGGTAACTTACTCGGTGATGCCGGCAACCTTAACTTTAAGGCTGTTGCCACTAAGGATTGGAGTATTTCAAGAGAAACTGCATCTTCAACTGATATTTTAAGAAGTGTAATCGGTATTTTCCAAAACCTTTCTTGCGACTATAACGGCACTGATATTTTAGGCAAGGTGCTTAGAGGTGAATTTACTCTCGGTACTCTCGGTAACGTTGCAAACCTTGACGTATATAAGATTATAGGTAATCTTTTGGGCTTTACAGATACAAAGTATAAAACAAACTTAGTATACAATGTTGCTCAAAACCTTATTTTCCAATATACTAATTGGTATACAGAAGATGAAATTAATAATTTCAAGAACGGTACTGCAACATGGGTTTATGATGACCAGCTTATTAATAAACTCACAACAGAGCTTCTTGATAAGATTAGTGTACTTGTTACATATAATCAAGAATACACAGATGCTGATTCGCAAACAGCAATTCAGGATACATCGGCTACACGTTATTTGAAGATTAAAGCTGAAATGAAGGCAAGCGGTTCTGACTACGCTACTGCAGCTGCAAAGCTTGGTTATGACCCTAACCTTATATATTCAGATGAATTTAAAGATGATGAGGGTAATCCTCTTAACGTTCTTCTCTTTGCTTACGGTGCTCCTGACAAAAACGGTTATGCAACAGAATCAACCACAAAGGTAACACTTAAGGCAACCGATAATCTTTTTGATTTCAGTTACAGAGCTCTTGATCTTGCTTGGGATACAGTTCTCAAGGGTACAGTCAAACTCCTTCACGTAAATGACGGATTTGATAAGGGTCACGGCGCTAACTTTGATAACAACTATTATTATTTCTTCGACCAAAAGGGCGAGTGGAATGATAATGATGTTGCTGCAAACTATGCACAGCCTAAGCTCGATCAATGGGCAAATGCAGTATATAAGGATTATAAGTTTGACACAGCAGATGATTTCCTTGCTTATGTTAAGAAGACGGTAACTTATGACCGTACAGCTGCCGAGAACTCAACAGGTTCTTGGAAAGATATCGACGCAACGAGACTTTTCGCTAAGTTAAGATACAGCCCACTTGCTGATTACGGCTTTAAAGTAACAACAGGTCCTATCAATCTTTACTTTGCAGAAACAGGTACTCCAAACCTCGATAAGTTCTTTAGCGATAGCTATTCAAAGTACAGCTCAATGGTAGCAGGCTTTAATGACGCACTTGTTGCAGCAGTTAAGGACTTGTTCCCGCAGCGCGGCAACGTTATCGGTACACGTCCTGAAATGACAACAACCGGTGATTTTGCAACTATTGACGCAGCAGCAATTAAGTCAATCGTTTCAACACTCGTTGGCAACGCTTGCAAGATGGTTCAATACACAGCAGACGCTACAGACGCTAACATTCTTAAAGCTTTCTACGCAAAGAACGGCGCTAACGCTGCTCTTACAGAGAAGAATCTTGAAGAAGCAATGATTCCTATGCTCGTTGCTTGTATCGGTCAGGTAAATCTTGGCGCAGGCAAGCTTGAGAAAATTATCCATCCTTCTGATTGGGACGGATGTAAGGATGCAGAAGCAGTAGCTTATGTATGCCTTAAGGAGTATTTGTCATACTCAATGCCTAACAAGGATTATTCAAAGCTTGTAAAGATTGGCAGCGACGGAACAATCAATGCAACACTTGAAGGCACAATTCTTCCAATGGCTCGTGACGCAGTTGCTTATGTAATTGAGGCTTACGTTCCTCTTGAGGACGAAAACGGCAATACTTGGAAGACAGAGTCAGCAGCTGTTGATTCTAAAACAACACTCTTTGACCTTCTTAATTCTGTAGTTTGCTACTACGGTGGCGACCATGCAATGGAGAAGGCTGTAAATAAGGGCGAAAGAGCTATGGGCGTAGGTGCTCTCCTCGGTATTTGTGATGAAAACGGCAACAGCCTTATCACAACAAAGAATACTCTTTGGGAAAACATTAATGCAATAGCTAATAAGCTTATGCCTGTTCTCGGTACACTTCAGGGTACAGGTTATGCTAAATTCAATTCAGAGGAACTTATTTGGAACAACATTGTTCTTTCATTCCTTGATATTGGTAAAGAAAATTCAAAGACAGGTCTTTGCGGCGTATCTAACTTCCTTAACCAGTTATTTACAATCGTTTCTGCAGAGCCTATCCAAAAGACTTCAATCGTCGTAACAATTTATGATTTACTTAAGGATCTCATTAACGGATTGTTTGGCGCACGTTACAGCGGACAGAGCTTTAAGACAGTCGTTCCTGATGCTACAAGTGCTCATCCGTTTGATGATTTCTTCCAGGTTAAGGTACTCGCAGGTACAAGCAAGAGCTTGGGTGCATTCCAAAAGCTTATCTGTAACTTTGTAGAGTTCGGCGGATACGGTACAAACGGTCCTAAGACCTACTCTGATTCTATTATCAGAGGTATCTGTTTTGCAGTACAGGCAGTTAACAGCTTCCTTCCTAATGCATTGACTACACTTGGTCAGCATCAGCTCAAGATGGCTACTGCTTCATTCGGTTCTAACACCGTAACAGGCTGTACTTCAGGTGAACCTTATGATGATGTACTTACTGTTACAAACAACTCGGTAGGTATCAATGCATCGTACATCAAGGACGGCAAGCCTACTCAGCTTTCACGTTACTATGTAAAGATTACAAGCGTGCTTCAATATGATGTTTATAATCCGGAAACTCCTGAGGAATTATCTTTCCCTGAAACTCCTATTGAGCCGGGTAAGAATGCTGAACTTAATATTTCAGTTCCGTTCGAAGTTTCAGGTTCTGATACAACAAACACATGCCGTGTTGTTGTAAATTATGATATCGTTGATGATCAGGGCAATGTTCTTTATGGAGGCAATACTGTAACAGCTTATAAGCTTCTTACAAGTGAAGTAAGCTTCAGAAATGCTCTTTATGATGCAGATTATAACTTCAACACTACATTCCAGCAGACAGACGGCACTGACAGAGAAGAAAACGGTGTAACCGTTCATTCTCTTACAGGTATCGGCGGTAATATCTCTGCAAACTATCCTGATAAGATGGTTATCGCTTCTAACAAGCTTAACGAAATCGCTCAGTATTCATTCTTTATGAAGGGCGGCAGTAAGGAAAAGAGCATTGACGGTGTATTCTTCTTTGACAGAAAATCCGGCTATGAATCAAATAACCTTACTACTGCAGCTAAGGCATTCGATGATTCTAATTTAACAACAGTAGATATCGGCGAAAAAAACGCTATTGCTCGTTGGGATAAGTCAACAGGTGATCTTCTTAAGATTGGTATGTATGACTATCGTGTAGAAACATCTGCAGGCTCAGGCGAGTTCGGCGAATGGCAGCGTAACCGTACAAACGCTTCTACAGGTAGCGGCCTTGGTGCTGTTGAGTACTACAGAGGTTATACTTCTGAGGAAATCGGTAACATTTCAAAGCAAAATGAGGGCAAGGAGATTGAAACAAGAACTCACGTTGCATTCACTCTTCAGGAAGCACTTGATGCTAAGATTATTGCCGGTTACCATATCAATGAAAGCGGTATTTATGATACAATGTATCTTAAGACCGGTGGTAAATATAACTATGATAACATCTTTAATATGGTTACACTCGGTACCGGTATTGATGCTATCTATATAAATACCTCAAAGCAAACATTTGGTTCAAATGCTGTTAATAACTACAGACCGTTTGGTTTCGACGGTGAGGCTACTGTTAAGACCGGCACATATGATGTTAATGTTAACTTCTATAATTCAGGTTCTTATAAGACAGGCAGCTTCCAGCTTGTTATCGGTGAAAGCGGTTCAGCCGGCTCACTTGATAAGAACTATAAAGAACTTGCCAATATCATGGCTAACTATAAAACATCCGACTTCAAAGAGGATGCATCTATCGGTTCAGTTTATGATTTGGCTAAGGATGCTCTTATGAATGTACTTAGCGTTCAGTCAGCTCCTTACACTGCTGAATCAGCTCTTACTCAGTCAGATAAAACAGAGTATGCAGTTACAACTTCAGTTACAACTTCCGCAACAGGCGATCGTGCATACGTTCCTTACTCAACCTCTAACGAAACAGTAACATTTACTGTAAAGGGTACTCAGGTAAGCTACACAATCCCTGAATCGGTTAAAGCAACTGCTTATGTCGGTGGCACAATAGACGCTACAACAGGTGCAACCAGTGGCGGCGTAAAGGGAATTTACTATTCCGATGAGAAATGTACAATGCCTATTTACTCACCAAAACCGCTTACATCATCAGATGTTAAGAATGGCAAGGATGCTGCATTGGCTAATGTAACACTCGGTCAGGACGGTAACTATTACCTTACTAACTCAGTTAAGTATGCTACAAAATGGGATCTCGATACATATCCTGGCGGCCCATGGCAGAGACCGACAACTACTCAGGATACAAACAAAGATAACGAGCCTCTTTATAATCAGGTTCAATATGTATACAGAAATGCTGAAGGCAAAAAGTGCAACTCAGGCGATAATTGGGCATGTAAGTTCCCATCAGCTGAGTATCAGCTCATTCCTAACTCAGGCGAGATGGATTCAGTAGATAATCGTGGTATTGCTACTCAGGCTAATGACAGACTTGAATATGTTCTTAGCGTAGTTAAGTCTAACCTTATCAGCTCATCATCAACACTCTACAATGAGATTTCTGAGCTTAGAAATGGTCTTGAAGAAATTAACTTTGATATTCTTACATATAATAAGATGGTAGAATATGCAAAGAAGGCTGAACAGCAGTATACAGTTGACGTTGATTACGTTGACGCAACAACAGGCAAGACTGTTGAAAGAAACGGTATGTCTTATGTTGACGCTGCTAAGCTTATGAATGACCTCAAGAATGCAGGTACTAAGTTTACTTATACCACAGCTTCTGAAGTATCTTCTGTTCAGGCAAAAGAATACGTTAAACTCTTTAACATATTCGCTTCTGCAGTTATTGAACGTGGTTACCAGGGCAAGCAGCTTGAAAATGAAATCAAGTGTGCATCGGGTAATGCTTACTCAATGCTCAAGGCAACACCTGCTACATACAATGATGACGGTACAGTCGCTACTGAAGCAACCGTATCTAAGAATGGCGTAGCAGCTAACCCACGCTTTGGTTCATTTGATGCATCAGGTAAGCTTGTTAACGAAGGCGCAACAAAGTACTCATCAGCATCTTGGAACAGATACGTGAGAGCTCTTGCTGCCGCAGTTGACCTTGCTAACTATGGTAACGGTTCTTATAAGTATAAGAATTCCGGCACATTCAATATCAATGACCGTAAGAACTATGATGCTCAGCTTGCTAAGATTTACAATGTTGATACTGAACTTCAGGCAGCTGAAATCGGTCTTACCGAGTTTGAGAGCTGTGAGCTTACTGTAACTCCTGTTGCAGGTGCTAAAGTAACAATCGACGGTGTTGCTTACTCAGGTCCTGTAGCTGTAGAAAAGGGTCAGGTTGTTTCAATCAATGTAACAGCAGAGGATGGTTATACTCTTAAACCTGAACTTACTGTTAACGGCGACAAACTTACATTTGACGATACAGCAACAGCATTCCCGTATGAGCTTACTGTTACAGGCAATACTACAATCGTTCCTTCGGTTGAGTCATTGGCTCCGTCAACTCATAATGTTACTGCTTCACTTGTTGTAGCAACATCTTCAAAGGGTGCTACTAACAATAAGGGCGTAAACGGAACATATAAAGTAACTGTTTATGACAGTGCAAACGCTCCTGTTCTTGAAAAGTCATTTGACCTTACAGCTGCTGCAAACGAGATTAGTCTTGACCTTGCACCTGGCACATATACAGCAACAATTACTTCTGAATTCGCTATTACACGTACAGTAAGCATTGTTGTTGGTGACGCTGATATTGCAGGTCCTGCAATTGCAATGGTTGTTTGCGATTACAACAAGGATAAAGGCATTTCAGCTACTGATGCTACTCTTGTATACAAAGAGGTAACTGCATCTCAAAAGAATTTAGCATTCGACCTTAATGGCGACGGTGGTATATCTGGTACTGATGCTACAACTGTTTATGCTATTGCATCATCAGCTATTTCACTTCCTGCTGTTACTATTAAGTAATATTAGTTTCTATACTTCTTAGGGGCGAAAGTCCCTAAGAAGTTTTACTTGAAAATTACGATAACTTGTGTTATCATTTAATTAAGCAGAGCTATGGCTTTGCTTTGTCTTGATATATTCGGCTTTTGCCGTTTATATACCATGCCCGCTTTGGGCGGGGAGGCTATGGGCAGTTTCGTTTAGTAAATGTTTAATGTTTCACGGTGTTTGGCTTTTGCCAAAGTTGCTTGGTTTCATATTTTTATGTTTTCTGACCGATTTTGTCTTTGCCCTTCACGGCGATTCTGCTTCTCCCCAAATTAAGCGAATTTTTTCAACAAGGAGGTAACACCAATGAATACAATTACAAAAAAACGAGTAGGTGTTATTTTCGGTACACTTGCGTTTTTGGTTTTTGTTGCGCTTGTTGTGTGCCTTCCTCGTACTTCGTATGCTGCTGCGCTCGGAACGGAGAGCCCGAACGTTTATTGCACATACACAGATTCTAACGGCAAACAATACGACGGTGATAAGTTACCTGCCGGTACATATGACGTCAGCTTTTATTTAGAGGGCGTTACCGAGTTATCGGTTGTGCAGGTTACATCAACCTATTCTTCGGATGTATCGGTGCAGAGTGAGCCTAAGGCTCTTCTTTCTGATGAGGTTGCCGGCGTATCTTCGATGGGAACCGTAACGAATGATTCTAATTTGGTATTTGGCTTTGTTTCAGATGCTGACACTTGTTCATCTGTAACAAAGGACGGCACGTTGCTTGCAACCTTCTCGGTTGCTTTTGCAAAGGATTGTGACGCCGCTGATGTTATTTCGGTTTCAACAGACCCAAATAAGACTTTCGTTTTGGCTAATTATAATGACGGATTTGACGATGAGTATGCTCTTGTTAAAGAATCTGCCGATTATCCCGGTTCTCTATATTTAATGACCTGTGACGTTTCACCGTCAACCGGTCATAGCGTAAACGGCTCGCTTGTTATTATGACAGATGCGAAAGGCAATACTGCCAACAGTCCTGTTTACGGCGAATATACGGTTAACGTATATTCCGATTCAGCTCGTACCGAGCTTGTCGGTACAACCACATCATCTCTTAAAGATGGTGTAAACGCTTTCTCTATTGATTCGTTAAAGGACGGAACATACTATCTTTCAATCTCATCTGATTATGCAATAGCTCGTAATGACGTTACCGTTATCGTAAACGGTGCTGATATTACTGATGCGGTTATTCCTATGATGGCTTGCGATTTTAACGGGGACGGTGGTATATCTGCAACAGATGCTACACCCGTATATAAAGCTGCTACATCTAAGAACCCATCATTGCTATTTGACTTGAATGGTGATGGGGGCATATCTGCAACAGATGCTACGATTGTCTATGCTTGTGCATCCGGTTCCAATTATTATAACGGATTAGAGATAAAGTGATTTTTTTCAAAATAAATAAAGGGGATTTCTAAGTGAAAAAGACATTTAGAAAAGCAATAGCTGTTCTTCTTGCAGTTCTTATGGTTGCATTCTCCGTTCCGTTTTCTGCTTTAGCTGCCACTAATGGTGTAGCTGATATGTTCGGTTCAACAGATTATACTGTTACTCAGAACAGAAAATGGTGGGTTGATGATGGCGTTGATGCAAGCCTTGAAAAGCTTCAGTCAACTCCTGAATATCGTGGCTATGCTAATGATGAAACTAGTGGTGGTTCGGTAGATTTCGGTGGTGAAATCGCAGATTATGCGAGCAATGGACTCGAAGACCATCGTAATGACTATAAGCCTGTAGTTGCTGCAACAGTTTCAAACTTGGGTTCAAAACAAGATGCTGAAGCTGCCATAGCAGACGGTACATTCGCTAAATACAACGAGCAGTACATTAACCAATATTATGGCGTAAATGCTTCACATACTTATGAGGCTGTTAAAGCAGCAGGTAATATTGTAAACCCTGCTCATGTTAAAGCAGGTCAGCGTATTGCTATTACAGTTGAAATCGGCGGATTTGATGTTATCCAATCAGGTCAGTTCAAAGGTAAATTCAACACTGAATATCTTCAGGCATCCACTCCGGGAAGTCTTACTAAGGTACGTGATAATTGGAAAATTAATACAACTGCCAAGGGCGCAATTAAAAACGGCGTTTCAATCTATGGAGATGCAATGCAGTTTAATAGCTCAACGTATAATAATGAAGAAGGTATTTGGTATGGTGCTATTACAGGCGTAGCTGCCGGAAATGGTAACCAAAATACTTCCAACTTCTTTGGAGTTGGTCTTGATGGCACATCAAAATTCGGTAAGTACGGTATGGCTTGCTATACTTATGCATTCGAAGTAATTAAGGATTGTGACCTTTCGGAAGTATTTACATTTGACAGAGATGATTTTGGTACAGAATTTGAACCTTATTACAGAGATTCATTATTTGATATGCAAGATCCGAATTTGTATCTTGTTACAGGTGACGATTCAGCAAGAACCTTTGCTAACTGGGCATTAATTTGGACAGATTATGCAAAGGATTCAACACCTGAAACTAAGACTTATACTATTACATTTAATGACATCAACGGCAAGACTGTTGATACGCAGACAGTTAAAGAAGGCGATACTCCAACAGTTCCTTCAACAAATACTGCTGCAACTGTAAATTATAAGAACGATAATAAGCACGAAGTAACAACTTACTCATGGCCTGCAGTATCAGCTGCTACTGCAGATGCAACTTACACTGAGGTTGCTACTACAGCTGAGGAAAAATGTAACATTACTTATGCAGAGACAAGCAAGCATACACTTGTTTCAGGTACTGTTCTTACAGGAACATGTACTGTATGTAATCATGTAGATACTCAGACTAAGGACGATAAGCTTGACGGTACAGCTTACTATGCTGCACTTGATGCTGCAAAGGCTGTTGACGGTACTAAGTACACAGCTGAATCTTATGCTAAGGTAACAGCTGCTCTTGAGACTTATGCTCAGGCTAAGGTTGAAGCTTATACAGATCAGGCACAGGTAACTGCTGCTGCTACTGCTCTTGAAAATGCAGTTAAGGGTCTTGAGGCTCTTCCGACATCAGATGTTTATACTTACACATTCGTTGGCGGTAAAACTCAGACTGTAACAGCTGATAAGGGCGCTGCTCCTATAGCTCCTGCTAACACAGCTGCTACAACAGTTGATAACAACGACGGTACTCATACAGTAACATCTTACACTTGGGAAAAGACAGGCGAATTCACATTTGCTGAAAAGGCTAATGCTGATACTAAGGATTGTACTTACGGTGAGTACACAACTGTAACTGCTTCTACAATTGCTAAGGCAGGTACTGAAAAGGCTACATGCTCAGTATGCGGTCACGAAGATGTAAGAGACCTTGCTAAGCTTGACGGTACAGCTTACTATGCTGCACTTGCTAAGGCAGAGGCTGTAAAGGCTGACGATTACACAGCAGAATCTTATGCTAAGGTAACAGCTGCTCTTGAAGCTAACGCTAAGGCTACTGTTGAAGCTTATACAGATCAGGCACAGGTAACTGCTGCTGCTACTGCTCTTGAAGATGCAGTTAATGGTCTTGTTAAGGTTTATACAATCACATTTACAAACGCTGCAGGCACTGTAGTTGATACTCAGAAGCTTGCTGCAGGCGCTACTCCTGTAGCTCCAAAGACAAATACTGCTGATACAACTGCTACACCGGCAGGTAGTAAACAGCACAGCCATACAACTTATAGCTGGCCGGCAGTTTCTGCTGTAACAGCAAATGCTAACTATGACGAAGTTGCTAAGGTTGTAACAGAAGATTGCACAAAGGGTAAACCTGTTGTAACAGAGCCTACACTTGATAAGCCGGGTTCAGAAGTTACAAGCTGTACAATTTGCGGTCAGGTTCTTGAAACTAAGGTTCTTCCTCAGCTTAAGGGTTATGATATCACAGTTGCTAAGACTGCTTACGGTACAACAACTCTTAACAGCGAGGACGCAACAAACGGTAAGACTACTAAGGTTCCTGCTAACTCAACTGTAACTCTTACAGCTCAGGCTAATGAGGGTGCAGAGTTCGTAGGTTGGAAGGTTGCTAACAAGCTCGTTTCAACTAACGAAACATATTCATTCACAGCAGTTGCTGATACAGAGGTAACTCCTGTATTTACAGAAACAGCTGAATCAACATTCGTAGTTGTATTCATTGATATGTACGGCAACGTTGTATCAACTCAGGAAGTAGCAAGCGGTGCTGACATTAAGGTTCCTGCAACTGCTCCTATCTATCCTGGTTATACATTCAAGGGCTGGGCTCTTACAAACGATGAGATTACCGCTCTTACAGAAGGTAAGACCATCAGAGCTATCTATGAGAAGGATGCTACTCAGACTTACACAGTTAAGGCTGCAGGCGCAACAATCACAGTTAACGGCACTGACTACACTGACAAGGCTGAAAATGTTGCATATGACGCTAAGGTAACAGTTACTAAGGCAGGCGCAACATCATGGACAGTAAACGGCGCAACAGTTGGTTACGGTGAATCATACTCATTCTTCTGTGCTTCGGATATCGAACTCACAGCAGTTACAAAGGCTGATGACACTTCTAAGACTCAGGTTGCTATCGTTTCAACAACTCGTCCTTCAGCTACAGATTGCGACGTTCTCTTTGTTGCAACACGTACTGTTGCTGATAATGAGACAGTAGTTAGCCAGGGCTTCGTATATGGTAAGAATGTAACAGCTTCTGACCTTACACTTGAAAACGTTGGCAATGCTGCATCAGGTACAAATCCTGGTAAGGTTAGAGTTATTTATAACAACACCAACGCTTCACAGATTGGTTTGAACTACGGTCTTACTGCAAAGACAGGCGTTGCCGGCGCAAGAGCATTCGTAGTTACTAAGGATGCAGATGGTAATGTTCATACTTACTATTCAGAAGCATCACTTTACGACTATAATGCTTAATTAACACAATTTAGCAAAACTTTCACCTCTGCCTTAAGGGGTGGAGGCGAGCTTTGATAAATTAAGGAGGACACACCTAATGAAAGAGCTTTATACAAAGCCGGTGTCAGAGGTTAATGAATTTTCTCAGACAGCTGATGTTATTACTACATCCGGTGGTACTGACTGGGGCTTCGGTGGAAATGACTAATCTGACACTTTGATTAAAGCATTTGGAGACGGCAGAAATGCCGTCTCTTTTTGCGTTTTTAAAACCTTGAATAAAAAAATAAACTAAATATTAATCATTCCCGAATATGACATTTTACCTTTAACTGTATATTGACAAATAATTAACAAACATATAAAATGAAATTGTAATTTATGACATAAGATGTATATTTTAGAGGGAGAATACTATGTCAAATAAGGAGTATGAATACAAATTTGATATTGTCAAGCCGCCTGAGGATAGGGTGTACGATGACAGAGTGATGCATTATTATGAAAATCATTCAAACGAGCCTGCACGTCCTTTGATTTTGGCACTCGGCAAGCATATTACAGACAGAGTTTTGTATAAATTGCCGTGGCTTCCAAAGGTAGGTAAAGAGCTTACCGTTAACGACCCTGAGTATTGGGGTCTTGCTTCAATTGTAACCGACGAGATGGCAGAGGTTGCCCTTAAGATGAAGGTGCACAAGGGTATGAAGCTTAAAGAAATTATGAAAGCTACGGACAAAAGTGCCGCTTACCTTGAGCCGCTTCTTAAGGAAATGGCAAATGTAGGTCTTGTTGAATTTAATTGGGAAAATCCGGAGCATGAAAAGCAATATATGCTTCCTATGTTCGTTCCCGGAAGCGCAGAATTTTTTAATATGAAATGGGATAATATTTGTGAGCATCCGCAGGTCGCAAATTTCTTTGAGCGTATGACTCAGCTTCCGCTTGAAGCAATTACGCCGATGGTGCCTCCGGGAGGCGCCGGAATAGGTATGCACGTTATCCCTGTTGAAAAGGCAATTTCAATGGAAAATCAGTCTGCTGATGTGGAACATATTTCTCATTGGCTTGATAAATATGACGGCAAATATGCGGCAGGTCCGTGTTCGTGCCGTTATAGCCGTGCAATGTGCGGCGAAGGCTGTGCCGATGACCCTGAGGATTGGTGTATCGGTGTAGGCGATATGGCGGATTACCTTGTTGAAACAAATAAGGGTCACTATATCACACGTGAAAAGGTTATGGAAATTCTTCAGCGTGCCGAGGATAACGGTTTTGTTCACCAAATTACCAATATCGACGGTGAAAATAAAATTTTTGCTATCTGTAATTGCCAGGTAAAGGTATGCAATGCGCTTCGTACCTCTCAACTTTTTAATACGCCTAATATGTCACGCTCGGCGTATGTGGCTAAGGTTGAGGCTAAGGATTGCGTAGCCTGCGGCAAGTGTGTTGAATTTTGCCCTGCCGGTGCCGTTAAGCTCGGTCAAAAACTTTGCAAAAAAGACGGCTCTGCTGTTACATATCCTAAGCAAGAACTTCCCGACGCAGTTAAATGGGGCAAGGAAAAATGGTCGCCTGATTATAGAGATAAAAACAGAATTAATTGCTACGATACAGGTACGGCGCCTTGCAAGACTGCCTGCCCCGCTCATATCGCAGTTCAAGGCTATCTTAAAATGGCGGCTCAGGGTAGATATACCGATGCTTTGGCTCTTATTAAAAAGGATAACCCTTTCCCGGCAGTTTGCGGCAGAGTTTGTAATAAGAGATGCGAGGAGGCTTGCACAAGAGCAACTCTTGATGAAGCAGTTGCTATTGATGACGTTAAGCGCTTTATCGCTCAAAAGGATCTTGACAGTAAAACAAGATATATTCCTAAAAAAGTAATACCTTCAAATAGGGGCGAGTTTAAAAATAAAATTGCCATTATCGGCGGCGGACCGGCAGGCCTTTCGTGCGCATATTATCTTGCACTTACGGGATACAGACCTATAGTGTTTGAAAAGAATGAAAAACCCGGCGGTATGCTTACTTACGGTATCCCGTCATATAAGCTAGAAAAGGATGTTGTTGAGGCGGAGATTGACATTATTCGTGCGCTTGGTGTTGAGATTAAATGCGGCGTAGAGGTAGGTAAGGATATCACTCTTGACGAACTTCGCAAGGACGGATATGAGGCATTTTATATTGCTATCGGCTGGCAAGGCTCAAGAAAAAAGGGCGGTGACGGCGAGCCGTTGTTCGGTGTTAAGAGCGCTGTTGATATTCTCCACGAGATTGCCGAAAATCACGACCTTGACCTTAAAGGCAATAAAACCGTTGTTATCGGCGGTGGTAATGTTGCCGTTGATGTTGCACGCTCAACTAAGCGTTGCGGCGCTGATATTTTGGGTATGTTCTGCCTTGAAAGCAGAGAGGAAATGCCTGCGAGCGAAGAGGAAATTTTTGAAACCGAGGACGAGGGTATTCAAATAAACAACGGCTGGGGCGTTAAGGAAATTCTTGCAGAGAACGGCAAGGTGACAGGCGTTGTGCTTAAAAAATGCACAAGTGTTAAGGATGCAGACGGCAAATTTAACCCTCAGTATGACGAAAATGATACTAAAACAATTGAATGTGACCGTATTTATCTTTCAATCGGTCAGTCAATTGAATGGGGTAATCTTATCGACGGTGAGGCAGTAAAACTTGGCAGAGGTAACGCTCCTCAGGCTGACAGTCTTACTTATCAAACAGAGCAAAAGGATATTTTCGTCGGCGGTGACGTTTACACAGGCCCTCGCTTTGCTATTGACGCTATTGCTGCCGGCAGAGAGGGTGCAGAGTCAATCCATAGGTTTGTTCATTTCAACGCAAGCCTTACAGTCGGCAGAAACAGACGTGATTTCATAATGCTTGATAAAAACGATATCCTTGTTGACAGTTACGATAATTCCTCACGTCAAATCCCGAATATTAATAAGAAAATTGACGCTAAATCTTCGTTTAAGGATGCTCATCTTCCCCTTACAGAGGAGCAGGTTAAAAAAGAAACTGCACGATGTCTTGGCTGCGGCGCATCCGTTGTTGACGAAAATAAATGCATAGGCTGCGGAATTTGTACTACCAAGTGCGAATTTGATGCAATTCATCTTTTTAGAGATAATCCCGAATGTAGCACAATGGTTAATTCAGATGATAAGATGAAAGCAATTTTGCCTTATATGATTAAGCGTAATTTCAAGATTAAAAAAGCTCAAAAGGCTAAAAAGGATTAATTATGCACGAACTTGGTATAGTTTTTCATATCATTAACGAAATTGAAGATGTAGGCGAGGAAAATGAGCTTAAAACGGTATCGTCTGTTACGGTTGAAATAGGCGAGGTTTCGGGTGTGCTCCACGATTATCTTGAGGATTGTTGGAAATGGGCTTGCTCAAAGAGTGAGCTTATGAATGGGGCAGAACTTAAGGTAGAAGTTATCCCGGCAGTAACGTATTGCGAAAGCTGCAAGGGCAAATACAAAACCGTAGAGTACGGTAAAATTTGTCCTTACTGTCAAAGCGAAAACACCTATCTTCTTTCGGGTAATGAAATTATGATAAAGGAAATTGAGGCACGGTAGCATATTAATGCGCTCTGTCTTGACGATATGATTTTTATTTAACTTTTTTAGAGGAGGGGGAATGACAATGTTATTCCAAATTTACGGCGATATGGCCGGCTGGCAACTTCTCGGCTGGGTAATGGTCTTTGTCGGTCTCGTCGTTATGAATGAAATTGCAAGGCGAACAAAAGCAGGCGGAATTTTTTGCTTCTTTGTTTTACCGGCAGCACTGACGGTATATTTCATTGCAATTTATATCGGTGCGGCTAAGGGAGCTGATTGGGCACTTCAAAATGATACCTATGTTCATATGAACAGCTGGTTCCATTATGCAAAGCTTTATGCGGCAACAGCAGGTTGTATCGGCTTTATGATGCTTAAGTATAAATGGGGCATCGGCAAAAAAGATTGGTTTAAGGTGTTCCCGTTTGCAATCGTCGCTATCAACATTCTTATCGCAGTCGGTTCTGACTTTGAGTCGGCAATTAAGGGCGGAATTTCAGGCGGCTGGTGGCTTTCGTCTGAAAATGTATGGCTCTATGGCGGCTGGTGGAACTGGGTAAACGGTATCGCCGGTATTATAAATATTTTCTGTATGACAGGTTGGTGGGGTATCTATTCCTCAAAGAATAAGCAGGATATGCTGTGGCCTGATATGACATGGTGCTACATTTTGGCTTATGACCTTTGGAACTTTGAATATACTTATAATAATCTCCCTACTCACTCTTGGTATTGCGGCCTTGCACTTCTTCTTGCTCCTACATTTGCAAATGCATTTTGGAATAAGGGCGGTTGGATTCAAAACAGAGCTAACACACTTGCACTTTGGTGTATGTTTGCTCAGGTATTTCCGCTTTTCCAAGACAAGAGCCGCTTCTCGGTTCTTACATCCGTTTATGCAGACGGATATATGGACCCTACAGTTCCGCCAACAAACGCAGACCCTACAATGCAAGGCGTAATTGCCATTATTGCTCTTGTGGCTGATGTTTGTGTATTTGCTTCTATTATTAAGCGTGCAAAGGAACAAAAGAAAAATCCTTATAAAAACGAAATATTTACTGACCAAAAAGATTATAAGCTTGCACTTGAAAGAGCAGCCGAAAAGGCTCGCAAAGCAGCTTAATCTTTATAAAAATTCAAAAAACAACGCCGTCGATTATTCGACGGCGTTTCAAATTATTGATGAAGTGGATGAAATTTATTTCTCACTTACTACGTAGCTCCTCCTCTCAAAATCTGCTGTACAGTTGTGCGTCAGATTTTGAAATAAACCGTAGGGGCGACCATCGGTCGCCCGTTTTACAAACACGAAATTTCAATCGGGGTCCCCGAAAAGCAAAAGCTTTTTGACGAGTCACAGGTTCGAGCCAAAATATCCGATTGACACAAGAAAATAATATGACGGGCTCTCATAAGAAACAAAGATACTACGAAACAGTCCACCGGACTGTTTCTCCCAAATATGTTGCTCGCTTCGTTCGCCAAATTTGGAGTATCTTGTCACAGCTTTGAGCCCTAAATGCATTTCTATAAAATAAAAAAGACATCCGTATGGATGTCTTTTTTATTTGGTGGGAACAACAGGGCTCGAACCTGTGACCCTCTGCTTGTAAGGCAGATGCTCTCCCAGCTGAGCTATGCTCCCGTCAGCGATATTGATTATATAACAAGTTGCGGTGAATGTCAAGAGTTTATTTTAGAAAAAAGCTCTTTTATTCTGTCAATCTCATTATTTAAGTACAAATAGCCGAATAATGCTTCAACTCCCGTTGCACAGTGATACTCCCCGTCTGTTGCGCTTTTAGGGGAATGACCTACTTTTGCATTGCGGCCTCGCTTAAAAACGGCAAGCTCTTCATCACTCAAAACATCTTTAATTTTTTCAAAAGCTGCCGTTTGTGCTTTCGCCGATACAAATTTAACGCTTTCCCTATGCAAATCATTTACAGGGCGGTTTGCATCGAGAACAAGTGTTTCTCGAACAAGAATTTCATAAATGCAATCGCCGATAAACGCTAAATTAAGCGGGCTTAACTGCTTAGGATTTACTTCTTTATCAACAAATCTCATATTAAATTAAGGCACGTATTCAAACTCTATATCATAGAGCGATACAACGTCACCCTCCTCAATTCCTTTTTCTCTCAGTGCATCAAAAATTCCGCTTTTCTCTAATACTCTTTGCATATATTGAAGTGCTTCGTAGTCCTCGATATCAATGCCTTTGAGCACTTTAGGAAACCAGCTTGCCTCAACAAGAAAATAATGTTCTTCAGGCTGAGAAATTTTAAATCCTTTATCATCTTTAACAATTGCTTCAAGCGGAATTTCCTCAACCTCGTATTCCTTGATAGGCGGAAGAGTTTGAAGCTTATTCCAAACAGCGTTCATAAGCTCCTTTGTGCCTTCCATAATCGGCGCACAAATTGAATAATAATCATAACCCTTATCTTCTACATACTTCTTGAATCGCTCAATTTGCTCAGGCTCTGCCATATCAATTTTATTGCCTGCAACAATCTGCGGTTGCTTGGCAAGCTCAGGATTGAATTTAACAAGTTCCTCGTTTATTTTTTCAAAATCCTCAATCGGGTCCCTGCCTTCGCTGCCGCTGACGTCAACAATATGAACAAGAAGCCTGCAACGCTCAACATGGCGCAAAAATTCGTGACCGAGGCCTATACCCTCACTTGCACCCTCAATAAGTCCCGGAATATCAGCAATAACAAACGAGTTGCCCTCTCCCATAGAAACAACGCCTAAGTTTGGTACAAGAGTTGTAAAATGGTAGTCACCGATTTTTGGCTTTGCTTGGCTTACAACGGAAATAAGGCTTGATTTTCCTACTGATGGATAGCCTAAAAGGCCGACATCGGCAAGAAGCTTTAATTCAAGTGAAACTTCCCATTCCTCACCCGGAACACCGGGCTTTGCAAATCTCGGAACTTGACGTGTAGGGGTAGCGAAATGAATGTTGCCCCAGCCGCCTTTACCGCCTTTTGCGGCAATAAATCTGTCAGTCTTGCTCATATCAGCCATAACTGCACCGGAGTTTGCTTCACGAATTATTGTTCCTCTCGGAACTTTAATCTCAAGGTCGGGCGCTTTCTTGCCGTATTGGCGTGAGCCTCTGCCGTTTTCACCGTTTTTTGCAACATATTTTCTTTTGTATCTGAAATCTGCAAGAGTTGCAAGGTTATCGTCAACAACAAATACAACGTCGCCGCCCTTGCCTCCGTCGCCGCCGTCAGGTCCGCCTGCGGCAACATATTTTTCACGGTGAAAGGCAACCGCACCTGCGCCGCCGTCACCCGCTTTTATTTTAATTTTAGCAATATCTACAAACATATATATCGTCCTTTGCTTTTGTTAATATGAATTTTAACAAATTTCTTTTCAAATTGCAACACTAAGGGTATAAATAAGGTAATATATACTCCTTATTATATGAAGTTTGTTAAAAAATTAACTATAAGGTGCTAATAAATTTAACTGTTTTTGTATAAAGTGTAAAATTTGCATTTTTTTCTTGATTAATGATGACAAACAGTATAAAATAAATAATGCACAAAAGCAATAAAACTTTAAATTATATTCGGAGGTAATTTCCAATGGTAAAAGTTGCTATTAATGGTTTCGGCCGTATCGGTCGTCTTGCTTTCCGTCAGATGTTTGGCGCAGAAGGCTACGAAGTAGTTGCTATCAACGATCTTACAAGTGCAAAGATGCTTGCTCATCTTCTTAAGTATGACTCATCACAGGGTAACTATGTTGCTCAGGGTCACACTGTTGATTTCCACGAAGGTGAAGGCGAAGACAACTATATTGTTGTTGACGGCAAGAAAATTGTTATTTACAAAATGCCTAATGCTGCTGACCTTCCTTGGGGCAAGCTTGGCGTAGACGTAGTTCTCGAATGCACAGGTTTCTATACATCAAAGGAAAAGGCTTCTGCTCATATTCAGGCAGGTGCTCGTAAAGTTGTTATTTCTGCTCCTGCAGGTAACGACCTTCCAACAATCGTTTACAATGTAAACCATGACACACTTACAGCTGAAGATACAGTTATTTCTGCTGCATCTTGCACAACTAACTGCCTTGCTCCTATGGCTAAGGCTCTTAATGATTTTGCTCCTATCCAGAGCGGTATCATGTGCACAATCCACGCTTACACAGGCGATCAGATGATTCTTGACGGTCCTCAGAGAAAGGGTGACCTTCGTCGTGCTCGTGCAGGTGCTGTAAACATCGTTCCTAACACAACAGGTGCTGCAAAGGCTATCGGCCTTGTAATTCCTGAACTTAACGGCAAGCTTATCGGCTCTGCTCAGAGAGTTCCTACTCCAACAGGTTCAACTACAATCCTTACAGCAGTTATTAAGACTGACAAGGAAGTTACAGTTGACGCTATCAACGCAGCTATGAAGGCTGAAGCTACAGAGTCATTCGGCTACAATGAAGACCTTATCGTTTCTTCAGATATCGTTGGTATGAGATACGGTTCACTCTTCGATTCAACTCAGACAATGGTTCTTAAGGTTGCTGACGACACTTATGAGGTTCAGGTTGTTTCTTGGTATGATAACGAAAACTCATACACATCTCAGATGGTTAGAACAATCAAGTACTTCTCAGAACTTGGCTAATATCTAAGATAATAAATTAAAAGAGTCTTCCTTTGGGAAGGCTCTTTTTTTATATTCTTATACTAAATATTCTTTTTTATATAATCGCAATAAAGCTTTATTATATCGATATCCGTTTTATCGTATACCATTCTTGCGCCGACGGTGTCCTCAATTTCATTAAATATTAAATGACCGCCGTCAAAAAGAAAATCAATTCCGATATAATCGCTTTCAACAAGGCTTAAAATTCTTTTTACAAGGCTTTTTTCTTTTTCGTTCATTTTATAAGGTGTTGCCCTGCCGCCGAGGCAGAAATTTGAGCGAAAATCGGTATCACTTTCCCTCAAAATTGACGTGATTATATCATTTCCTATAGCCCAAACACGCAAGTCCTTGCCGAGAGTGGCGCAAGGCTTTTGATAAACAAATCCGCTTTCAAAGCTTTCTTTTTCATTTATCATCACAACCCCTTGACCGCCGTGGCCGTCAATCGGCTTTTTAACCGCAGGCACTTCCTTGTAGTTTATCGGTAAAATTTCAATGCCGTTTTTCTCCATAAATTCGTAGCAAAGCTGCTTGTTGTTTGCAAGCTTTGAGAGGGAGGAGGGGTTAAAAACACGTATCCCTTTTTTCTCAAATTTTTCTGCAATTTTATAGTTATTCGTCCTGTTGATTATAAAATCAGCCGTGCCGTTATAATCGTTAATTGCAAGCGTTACGCCGAGTTCTTCTTTAAATTTATTTATCGCAAAGGTGTTGCGCTTTGCTTCCTTTTCGCTGTAAATCAATACTCCGCTCATTTGATTTTTTCCTTAATTGTTTCAAAAATATACGGCGCAATGTCAATTTTTGTTGAGTTCATTATGTTAATTATATGTGCATTTGAATTTACTTCGCAAACACTGCCGTCATCAAGAATGTCCACTCCGCCAAAGGTTAAACCGAGGATTTCGCACGCTTTTATTGCTGTTTCAATTTCCTTTTCAGTCGGCTTACAGGGCGTCATAGTGCCGCCGTTAGTAACATTTGAACGAAAGTCGTTTTTGTTTTCTCTTTCAGCCGCACAAATAAATTTTCCGCCGATTATTTCAATTCTTTTGTCGTGACCCTTGCTGTCGATGATAAATTTTTGAAGAATAAACGGCTTTTCGCTTATGTGGGAGTAAATCTCTTCCTTAGTATTGCATAAAAATACCTGAGCGCCGAATGAGCCAAATGATTCTTTGAAAATAAGCGGCAAAGTGAGAATATCAATTGCTTTTTCAACAAATTCGCTCATATCTGATTTGAAATAGCATTTTGGGGCGATAAGAGTTTTAGGCTGAGGCACAATGCCGTCAAGTTCAATATATGTTCTGCCTTTATCGTCGCATTTTTCAATTGATTCGGCAGAATTGAAAACGGGAACACCGCTTTTTTCAATTCTTCTTGCAAGGTTAATGTCCTTGTCCCAAAACAGCACAAAGTCAGCCTGCGCCTTTTGCGTTGCAAGCTCCAAGTTCGTTTTAATATTTAGATTAATGCCGCACTTTTTTGCCGAAGCTGAAAGATGCTTGTGAAGTGTGTCATATTTTTCGCCTTTTAAGAAATGATTTACTGCTAATATGCCGTTCATTTTGTATCACCTTGAATTATTGTATCATTCTCTATTGCATTTTTCAATGTAATGGTATAAAATATTATATCTAAATTATAAATTACTGAAAGGTGATGTAAAGATGACAGAGTATAAGCTTAAATACGGTTGCAACCCAAACCAAAACCCTGCAAGAATTCATATGGACGGTAAAGAACTTCCTTTTGAAATTTTGAACGGTGCGGCAGGTTATATCAATCTTCTTGACGCATTCAATTCTTGGCAGCTTGTTAAGGAACTTAAGGAGGCTACCGGTCTGCCGAGTGCTGCTTCATTTAAGCACGTTTCTCCTGCCGGTGCGGCAGGTGCTCAACCGCCTCGCGATGTTGAGCGCACCATCTTAAT
>OBVW01000263.1_pt1 | contig 39173 bp, 31 predicted proteins | sample 1495141 | NCBI WGS metagenome assembly OBVW01 (sample SAMEA2580013, study PRJEB22360) | human gut metagenome | biome: human gut; feature: human-associated habitat; material: faeces | place: Denmark | collected 2008/2010
CCGATGGTACTGCGTAACAGTGGGAGAGTAGGTAGCCGCCGTTTTTTATGAAGCCCCTTCAGTAGAAATACCGGAGGGGCTTCGTCTGTTTATAAACTTTGCAGGATGATTACTATGAAAAAAATAAAAGAGAGGGCTTCTGTTTGTGAAACGAGGGTGGACGTGCGGCAATTACCTATCACTCCATAATTCTGATTGTTCATAACGCTTGTTTTTATTTAGTTTTCAATAAGTCTCTGAAAAAGCTGAAAGCGGAAGTCAGGCGGTTTCTGACATAGCTTTTCGTTGTGTCGGTGTTTTTTTGCTTTCTCAGCATGGATTGCAGGAAAGGAAGTACATCAGATTGTGCGGGCAGATTGTAGTTGGCTGCTTTTGATACGTTGCCTATCTTAATGGTGACCGCTTTGGCCGGAAGAGCTTGGAACATATCTTCGTCCGTTGTGTCATCTCCCATTGCCATAACGAAATCATAACGTCTGTTAGCCAGCAAACGCTCTACTTCCGAGCCTTTGTTGCAATCCGGTGATTTGACTTCAACCACTTTGTTCCCTTGTAGAATTTGCAGTTTTTGCCGAGTACAGATCGAAACCAGTGCATTGACGAGTTGCTGTGCTCTCAGTGTGCCGAGCCATGCGTCGCTTTCTCGGTAATGCCATGCTAATGCTGTCTCCTTTATTTCCAGATGTGAACGGGGAGTTCTGTCTACAAACATTTGCAGGATAGAAAGAAGTCCTGTCCCCCATTCTGTCTTCTTAATCTTTTTGTGCCAAACCCCGTTTTCTTTATAGAATGCTCCGTGTTCGGCAGCCATAGATACGGGAAGGAGGCCAAACCACTTTTCCAGAATAAAGTGATCCCGCCCGCTATTGATGACTATATGATTGGCGGGATCACTGGCTAATTGTTGTAGAATAGAAATAAGTTCAGGTGTAGGTTTGGCATCTTCGGGACGTGGCTTGAGTGCTGTCAGTGTACCGTCGTAATCCAGCAATATCAGGCGTTGTTTTGCCTGATTGTACTTGAGCTTGATTTGGGCGATAGTGGTGGGCACGATACGTTTTTTCCGTAGCGTATCATTTTGGATACACGTCGTATTCAGTCCGTTGATGAAGTCGGCAGCCCATTTATTGACAGTTTGTACGGATAAAATGGCTTGCATTCGTTGTAAACGTGCCCTTTGATCTTCTTCGGGCATTTCAAGTGCCTGGCAGATGGCGTGCTCTATCTGTTCCGTATCGTTCGGGTTGATTTGGATAGCATCTGTTAATTCTACGGCGGCACCTGCCATTTCGCTGAGGATAAGCACACCCGGGTGATCGCATTTGGCGGCTACATATTCTTTGGCTACCAGGTTCATGCCGTCACGTAGCGGGCTGATCAAAGCAATGTCGGCAACATAATACATGGCGGTCAGTTCTTCCAGCGAGAAGCCATGGTAGAAGTAGCAGACAGGGGTCCAGTCCATTGTGGAGTAGTGTCCGTTAATGGAACCTATCTCTTCATCGATTTTTGTTTTTAATTCTGCATAACTGCCTACATGGTCGCGTGAGGGGACAATGACCATTGCCAGAGTCACTTTGCCATGATATTCGGGATGACGTTCGAGAAAAGTGGAGAAGCCATGTAGGCGGTGCAATATTCCTTTACTATAATCCAGCCTGTCTACCGACAGGATTAACTTGTGTTTGCCGAAAAGTTTTCGGGTGCGGTCAATAGCTTGGTGTACCTTTTCGTTTTCCGAGGCTTTATGGTAAAGCTCATAGTTAATCCCCATTGGTAGTGCGTCTACTCTCACTACACGATTACCGGTTTGTAGTTCATCCAGATTGAAGTCAAGATGAAGGACACGTTCTACGGTGCTAACGAAGTGGCGCATATAGTCATGAGTATGAAAGGCGATAAAGTCTGCACCCAGTAAGCCTTTCAGTATTTCGGCACGTTCCGGCAGGATACGGAAAAGCTCGTAGGACGGGAACGGGATATGGTGGAAATAGCCAATGCAGAGTTCCGGATATATTTTTCGCAACATACCGGGAAGTAACATCAGTTGATAGTCTTGTATCCACACCTTGTCTCCGGGACGTATCAGCCGGCAAATTTCATCGCAGAAAAGTTGGTTGACCTGCTGATAGGAGTGCCAAAAACATTTTTTATATAAGGTATAGGCGTAAAAATAGTGGCATAAAGGCCAGAGGGTACTATTGCTATATCCTTCGTAATAGTTCTGAATCTGTTTTTCCGATAAGAAGACCGGGTGAAAATTCATTTCCTGTAACTTCTCATTCATTTCTTGACGGTCTTTTTCGTTGTCTGTACATACGCCGGGCCACCCTATCCAATGTTTCTCATAAGAAGTTTGGAGAGAATCCAAACCTGTTGCCAGCCCGCCTTCACTGCGTGAAAAGACGAATGTTCCATTTGAACCGGCTGCTTTGACAGGTAATCTGTTTGATATAATATAAAGTTTCATATCTGTTTATAGGCAAAGCGTATACCAATTATTGTATAAGAGTGGTTAGCCGCTTGTTTTCAGTAGGTTATAAAAAGCTTCTTATATATTCTACCTTCCCAAAATGGAAATAACCTTCCAATTTGAAAAATCCTTTGTTTTTTCTCTTTCAGAAATTGCCGAAAAGTACTAACCTTTTCAAAATAGAATGCCTTTTTCAAAATGGAAGGGTTTCTTGTAAGGATAGATAATCTGTGAGATGTTTATAACTTTCTGGATATTAGTATGTTATGTGCTTTCTTGCTTTTGTGGCACGCATTTGGCATAAAGACTGGCAAGTAAAACTAATAATAATCACTTAAAAGAAAAAACATGGAAATTACATTATCATTTATTTTCTGCCTGTTAAGCGGCTTCGCCTGTTTCTGGTTATTCTGGAAATGTGTAGACTGGTTTGAGAATATTTAAAAAAAGGAGGAGAATTGATTATGTACACAGTATTATTTGTATTAGGTATTGCGATCTTCGGTTATTTGATGTATGTACTCGTCAAACCCGAGAAGTTTTAAAGTAACACACACAGTTTAAGGTAAAAAGTATATGAATACAGAAATTTTAGGCGTGGTTGTTCAGATTGCTTTGATGGTGATTCTGGCTTATCCATTGGGAAAATACATTGCCAAGGTCTATAAAGGAGAAAAGACCTGGTCAGATTTTATGGCTCCTGTCGAAAGAGTTATCTATAAAGTTTGTGGAATCAATCCTGACGAAGAGATGAACTGGAAACAATTCCTGAAAGCATTATTGATATTGAATGCTTTTTGGTTTTTCTGGGGAATGGTGCTTTTGGTTTCACAAGGTTGGCTGCCTTTAAATCCGGACGGTAACGGTCCGCAGACTCCTGATCAGGCGTTCAATACGTGTATTAGTTTCATGGTTAACTGTAACTTACAGCATTATAGCGGCGAGAGCGGATTGACTTATTTTACACAATTGTTCGTCATCATGCTTTTCCAGTTTATTACTGCTGCAACGGGTATGGCTGCTATGGCAGGTATCATGAAAAGTATTGCTGCAAAAACAACAAAAACAATTGGTAACTTTTGGCAATTCCTTGTAGTTAGCTGCACACGTATTTTATTGCCTCTTTCTCTGGTTGTAGGTTTTATCCTGATTCTCCAAGGGACTCCGATGGGATTTGACGGCAAGATGAAAGTCACGACTCTTGAAGGTCAGGAGCAGATGGTTTCCCAAGGTCCTACGGCTGCGATTGTTCCTATTAAACAATTGGGTACAAATGGTGGTGGTTATTTTGGTGTAAACTCCTCTCATCCGTTGGAAAACCCGACTTATCTTACCAATATGGCGGAATGCTGGTCCATCCTGATTATCCCGATGGCAATGGTGTTTGCACTGGGATTTTATACCCGCAGGAAGAAATTGGGATATAGCATATTCGGAGTCATGCTTTTTGCTTATCTGGTAGGCGTCTGCATTAATGTCAGCCAGGAAATGGGGGGGAATCCGCGTATCGATGAATTGGGCATTGCGCAGGATAATGGTGCAATGGAAGGCAAAGAAGTCCGTTTGGGAGCTGGTGCAACAGCTCTTTGGAGTATTACGACTACGGTGACTTCCAATGGTTCTGTCAATGGTATGCATGACTCCACTATGCCTTTGTCCGGTATGATGGAAATGCTGAATATGCAGATTAATACTTGGTTTGGTGGTGTCGGTGTGGGATGGATGAACTACTATACATTCATTATTATAGCAGTATTTATCAGTGGTCTGATGGTAGGACGTACACCGGAGTTCTTAGGTAAAAAAGTGGAAGCCCGTGAAATGAAAATCGCTACGATTGTAGCCTTGCTTCATCCGTTTGTAATTTTGGTATTTACAGCCATCTCCAGTTATATTTATGCGCATTATCCTGAATTTGTGGAAAGTGAAGGCGGTTGGTTGAATAATCCCGGATTCCACGGTCTGAGTGAGCAGCTTTATGAATACACTTCTTCGGCTGCCAATAACGGTTCTGGTTTCGAGGGTTTGGGTGATAATACTTATTTCTGGAACTGGACATGTGGTATTGTATTGATTCTTAGTCGTTTCATTCCTATTGTGGGACAAGTTGCCATTGCCGGTTTGCTTGCGCAGAAGAAGTTTATTCCGGAAAGTGCCGGAACATTAAAAACCGATACGTTGACGTTTGGGGTAATGACATTTGCCGTTATCTTCATTGTTGCCGCCTTGTCGTTCTTCCCGGTACATGCATTGAGTACGATTGCTGAACATTTAAGTTTGTAATAGATATGAAAGATAATAAATCAGCTTCTTTGTTTCAAAAGGAGCAAGTGATAGAAAGTTTGAAACAGTCATTCGTGAAACTGAATCCGCGGATGATGATAAAGAATCCGATTATGTTTACAGTAGAAGTGGCTACGGCGGTGATGTTCTTCGTGACGCTCTACTCTATTGTAAACGCTTCACAGGGGTCGTTTGGCTACAATATCGCTGTGTTTGTCATTCTGTTTGTAACATTGCTGTTTGCCAATTTTGCCGAAGCTATCGCCGAAGCGCGTGGTAAGGCACAAGCCGACAGTTTGCGTAAGACTCGTGAAGAAACACCGGCAAAAAAAGTAGAAGGTAATAAAATTATTACCGTAAGTTCTTCGCAATTGAAGAAAGGGGATGTATTTGTTTGTGAGGCCGGAGATGTGATTCCGTCGGATGGTGAGATTATTGAAGGACTGGCTTCTATCGATGAGAGTGCGATCACCGGTGAGTCTGCTCCGGTAATCCGTGAGGCTGGCGGAGATAAGAGTTCGGTTACGGGAGGAACGAAAGTATTATCCGATCGTATAAAAGTAATGGTGACTACTCAGCCGGGAGAAAGTTTTCTCGACAAGATGATTGCGCTTGTAGAAGGTGCATCACGTCAGAAAACCCCGAATGAGATAGCGTTGACTATTTTGTTGGCAGGTTTTACGCTCGTTTTCGTCATTGTGTGTGTTACCTTGAAACCATTTGCCGATTATAGTAATACGGTCATCACCATTGCTTCACTTATCTCTTTGTTTGTCTGCCTGATTCCGACAACGATCGGCGGGCTTCTCTCGGCAATCGGTATTGCCGGTATGGACCGTGCACTTCGTGCGAATGTGATTACAAAATCCGGAAAAGCAGTAGAGACTGCCGGTGATATTGATACGTTGCTGTTGGACAAGACTGGTACAATTACGATCGGTAATCGTAAGGCCACTCACTTCCACACGGCACCGGGCGTTGATTTGCACCGTTTTGTAGAAAACTGTCTGTTGTCTTCCCTGTCCGATGAAACTCCGGAAGGAAAGTCAATAGTGGAGTTGGGACGTGAATCGGGTATCCGTATGCGTAACCTGAATACGGCTGGGGCACGCATGATTAAGTTTACTGCTGAGACAAAATGTTCCGGTGTCGATTTGGCTGACGGAACACAGATCCGTAAGGGGGCATTTGATGCTATCCGTAAGATGGTAGAGAGTGCCGGAAATAAATTCCCGAAAGAGGTGGAAGAGATAATTTCTACTATATCAAGTAATGGCGGTACACCGTTGGTGGTATGTGTCAATCGGAAAGTAGTAGGCGTTATTGAATTGCAGGATATTATCAAACCGGGTATTCAGGAGCGTTTCGAACGTTTGCGCAAAATGGGTGTGAAGACGGTTATGGTGACCGGTGACAACCCGTTGACAGCAAAATATATTGCTGAAAAAGCTGGAGTAGATGATTTTATTGCTGAAGCTAGGCCGGAAGATAAAATGGAATATATCAAGAAGGAGCAGCAGGCCGGGAAATTGGTTGCAATGATGGGAGACGGAACGAATGATGCTCCTGCGTTGGCACAGGCAAATGTAGGGGTAGCGATGAATAGCGGTACACAAGCAGCGAAGGAAGCCGGTAATATGGTGGATTTGGACAACGACCCGACAAAGCTGATTGAAATTGTGGAAATAGGCAAGCAACTGCTGATGACTCGTGGCACATTGACTACCTTCTCTATTGCTAATGACGTGGCCAAGTATTTCGCTATCGTTCCGGCTTTGTTTATGGTAGCTATTCCCGAATTGGCCGCGCTGAACATTATGAATCTGCATAGTCCTGAAAGCGCTATCCTTTCGGCAGTAATCTTCAACGCGATTATTATTCCGATTTTGATTCCGCTGGCTTTGCGTGGCGTACAATACAAGCCGATTGGCGCAAGTGCCTTACTCCGCCGCAATTTGTTGATTTATGGTGTGGGCGGTGTGGTTGTTCCTTTTGTCGGTATTAAATTGATTGATTTATTAGTAGGTTTATTCTTTTAATTAAAAAACAATAGCAATGAAAACTTTATTGAAGTCTTTAAAAATAACACTTGCTTTTTGTGTCTTTTTCTCCGTGTTCTATATCCTTATCTTGTGGCTGTTTGCACAGGTTGCAGGTCCTAACAAGGGAAATGCCGAAGTAGTCACACTAAACGGAAAAGTAGTGGGAGCGGCGAATGTCGGTCAGATGTTTACAAAGGATATTTACTTCTGGGGACGCCCTTCCTGTGCGGGCGACGGATATGATGCGACAAGTTCAGCCGGTAGCAACAAAGGACCTACGAATCAGGAATACTTGGACGAAGTAAAAGCGCGTATCGATACGTTCCTCGTTCATCATCCTTATTTGAGTCGTAAAGAGGTACCGGCGGAAATGGTGACGGCAAGTGGTTCAGGACTCGACCCGAATATCACTCCCCAATGTGCGTATGTACAGGTGAAAAGAGTTGCACAGGCTCGTGGATTGAGGGAGGAACAGGTGAAGTCAATAGTTGACGAGAGTATAGAAAAACCGTTATTGGGATTTTTGGGGACAGAAAAAGTGAATGTGTTGAAATTAAACATAGCGTTGGAAGAAAAAAGTGGTAAGTAAGTGAGAATCTGGATTAGATAATAAAAGTATGAAAAGTTTTTTTAGCAAAAAGAGTATTTTGAGAACAATGGCTGTGGCAGGCGTATTTATGTTGGGGGGAAACCAGGTGAAATGGAAATAGCCGTATGTATGTTGGGAGCAACTAGTGTGAAGGCACAGGAGTTTACCATACAAGGTGATTTTGTAAGTTCGTATGTATGGCGTGGTATCTATCAGGGTGGCGCAGCCTCCTTCCAGCCGACTTTAGGATTCAGCGCGGGCAATTTTTCTCTTACTGCATGGGGATCAACTAGTTTGAGTGAAAGTAATAAAGAAATAGACCTGACTGCAGCTTATAAGTTTGGTGAAACAGGACCGGCGCTTTCTGTTGCGACTCTTTGGTGGGATGGACAGGGGGCCGGTAACTATTTCCATTTCAAGAGTGGAGATACAGGACATCATTTTGAAGCGGGATTAGCTTATACGCTTCCTGTTGAAAAATTCCCCTTGTCCATTGCGTGGTATACAATGTTTGCGGGTGCCGACAGAAAGATAAATGATAAAGGCGAAGATAAACAGGCGTATTCTTCGTATGTGGAGTTGAATTATCCGTTTAGCGTGAAAGGAGTTGATTTGAATGCTACTTGTGGCATGGTTCCTTATGAAACTCCGCAGTATAATGTGAATGGTTTTGCAGTAACGAACTTTGCTTTGAAAGCAACGAAAGCGCTGAATTTTAATGAGAGATTTTCATTACCTATATTTGTACAGGCTATATGGAATCCACGTATGGAGGACGCCCATTTAGTATTTGGCGTAACTTTAAAACCATAAATTAAATTAACTCATGAATTATTAGTGTGTGAACCCGTGATGATCGTGATGATTGTCACGGGTTAGAATGTTTTAAAAAACAGATAAAGATGGATGATAGAAAACAAAGTGTACAGCATTTCTTGGATCTGATTAAGAGATCCCACCGGGGTAAGTTTAAAATCTATATCGGTATGATAGCCGGTGTGGGAAAGTCTTATCGTATGCTTCAGGAAGCACATGAACTGCTGGAGAATGGAGTGGACGTGCAAATCGGCTATGTTGAAACTCACGGACGTGTCGGAACCGAGGCGATGCTGCAAGGGCTCCCTGTCATTTCGCGGCGTAAGATTTTCTATAAGGGAAAAGAACTGGAAGAGATGGACCTAGATACAATTATCCGTATTCATCCGGAAATTGTCATTGTGGACGAGTTGGCACACACGAATGTGGAGGGCAGTCTGAACGAAAAGCGTTGGCAGGATGTAATGGCTTTGCTGGACGAGGGAATCAATGTGATTTCGGCAATTAATATTCAACACATTGAGAGTGTGAACGAAGAAGTACAGGAGATTACAGGTATCGAAGTGAAAGAACGGGTACCCGACAGTGTTCTTCAGGAAGCGGATGAAGTGGTGAATATTGACTTGACGGCAGAGGAGTTGATTGCCCGTTTGAAAGCCGGAAAGATATATCGTCCGGAAAAGATTCAGACAGCATTGGACAATTTCTTTCGAACTGAGAATATTCTGCAATTGCGCGAGTTGGCTTTGAAGGAAGTTGCATTGAGGGTGGAGAAGAAGGTGGAGAATGAGGTTGTAATGGGAGTGGCTGTCGGATTAAGACATGAAAAGTTTATGGCTTGTATCAGCAGTCACGAGAAAACACCGCGGAGAATTATCAGGAAGGCGGCAAAGTTGGCAACCCGGTACAATACTACTTTTATCGCCCTGTATGTTCAGACACCGAAAGAGAGCATGGATAGAATTGGTCTGGCGAGACAGCGTTATCTGCTGAATCATTTTAAACTGGTGACAGAGTTGGGAGGGGAGGTCGTTCAGGTACAGTCTAGAGATATTCTGGGGAGCATTGTGGAGATTTGTAAAGAGAAGCAGATATCCACTGTATGTATGGGTAGCCCTGACCTGAAATTGCCGTATGCTATCTGTTCCATACTGGGATATCGAAAGTTTTTGAATAATTTGTCACGAGCTAATGTAGATTTGATTATACTTGCATAATATTAATCGTATGAACGTTATGAATATTAAAACGAAACTGATTCTTGGTATTGGAATGTTGGCCGGAATGATTATTCTGCTGGTAACTCTTTCGGTTGTAAATCTTCAAATTCTAACGGCAACGGAACCGGATAGCCCTGCTGCTATGCCCGGACTGGAACGTGCGTTACTATGGATTTCCATTACCGGCAGCATCTGTATCCTGACCGGACTTGTGTTGCTTTATTGGCTTCCCCGGAGCATTAGTAAACCGATAAAAGAACTGAAAGAGGGGATTCTTGAAATAGCCGATCATAATTACGAAAAGCGCTTGAATATGGATAAGAATGAGGAATTTCGCGAAGTTGCCGATAGCTTTAATCGAATGGCGGAACGGTTGACCGAATATCGTGCCAGCACTCTTTCGGATATTCTCTCCGCCAAGAAATTTATCGAAGCGATTGTGAACAGCATAGATGATCCGGTGATCGGTTTAAATATGGACCGGCAGATTCTGTTTATTAATGAGGAGGCATTGAATGTGCTGAATTTGAAGCGTGAAAATGTGATTCGTAAGTCAGCGGAAGAACTTGCTTTGAAGAATGATCTGCTCCGTCGGTTGATTCGTGAACTGGTGACACCAGGCGAACAAAAGGAACCTTTGAAAATATATGCTGATAATAAAGAAAGCTATTTCAAAGCGTCCTACGTTCCTATCATTAATACAGAAGCGGAAAAAGATGAACCTCGTAAACTGGGAGATGTCATTTTGCTGAAAAATATTACGGAATTTAAGGAACTGGACTCTGCCAAGACTACATTTATCTCTACTATTTCTCATGAGTTGAAAACTCCGATTGCTGCTATTATGATGAGTCTTCAACTGTTGGAGGATAAGCGTGTCGGTGCATTGAATGATGAACAGGAGCAACTTTCAAAGAGCATCAAGGAAAATAGTGAACGCTTGCTTGGTATCACCGGAGAATTGCTCAATATGACTCAGGTGGAAGCCGGAAAACTGCAATTAATGCCCAAGATCACCAAACCGATTGAACTGATAGAGTATGCTATCAAGGCCAATCAAGTACAAGCCGATAAGTTTAATATTCAGATAGAAGTGGAATATCCGGAGGAAAAGATCGGTAAACTCTTTGTCGATAGTGAAAAGATTGCTTGGGTATTGACTAACTTATTGAGTAATGCTATCCGTTATTCCAAAGAAAACGGTCGTGTAGTGATTGGTGCCAAGCAAGAAGATAATATCATTGAGTTGTATGTTCAGGATTTTGGTAAAGGGATTGACCCTCGTTATCACAAAAGTATCTTTGACCGTTATTTCCGTGTACCCGGAACGAAAGTGCAAGGTAGCGGGCTGGGGCTGTCTATTTCGAGAGATTTTGTGGAAGCTCATGGCGGTACGCTGACGGTGGAAAGTGAATTAGGCAAAGGAAGCCGGTTTGTGATACGGCTGAAGGCATAAAGCAAAGTGTCTTGTTTTTGTCTTTTAAAATATTTATATTTGCGGATAAGTTGAAACTAAAGAAACTATTGACAATAACATAATAAAAAAAAACAGAATCAGATGAAACAGGACATGATTGTTATCCTTGACTTGGGTAGTCATGAGAATACGGTATTGGCTCGTGCCATCCGTGCATTAGGAGTTTACAGTGAGATTTATCCTCACGACATCACAGTGGAAGAATTGAAAGCATTATCTAACGTGAAGGGTATTATTATCAATGGCGGCCCGAACAATGTCATTGATGGTGTGGCTATTGATGTAAATCCGGCTATCTATGCAATGGGGATTCCCGTTATGGCTGCCGGCCATGACAAAGCGGCTTGCGAAGTGAAGCTAGCTGAATTCACAGATGATATTGAAGCTATTAAGAATGCTGTGAAGGCTTTCGTATTCGATACTTGCAAAGCTGAAGCTAACTGGAATATGACGAATTTCGTCAATGATCAGATAGAATTAATCAAACGTCAAGTAGGCGATAAGAAGGTATTATTGGCTCTGTCCGGCGGAGTTGATAGTTCTGTTGTTGCTGCTTTGCTTCTGAAAGCAATCGGTGATAATCTGGTGTGTGTACATGTGAATCATGGTTTGATGCGTAAAGGGGAGTCTGAGGATGTCGTTGAAGTATTCAGCAACCAGTTGAAGGCAAACCTTATTTATCTTGATGTGACCGACCGTTTTCTGGATAAACTGGCAGGTGTGGAAGATCCGGAACAAAAACGTAAGATTATCGGTAGCGAGTTTATCCGTGTATTTGAAGAAGAAGCACGCAAGTTGGACGGTATCGACTTCTTAGGCCAGGGTACTATTTATCCGGATATTGTGGAAAGTGGAACGAAGACGGCTAAAATGGTGAAATCTCATCATAACGTAGGTGGGTTGCCCGAAGATCTCAAATTCCAACTTGTAGAGCCTTTGCGTCAACTGTTCAAGGATGAAGTTCGTGCCTGTGGTCTGGAGCTGGGATTACCTTATGAAATGGTTTACCGTCAGCCTTTCCCCGGTCCCGGTTTGGGTGTACGCTGCCTGGGTGCTATTACACGTGACCGTCTGGAAGCCGTGCGTGAATCCGACGCTATCCTGCGTGAGGAATTCCAGATTGCCGGATTGGATAAAAAAGTATGGCAATATTTCACGGTAGTGCCCGATTTCAAATCTGTTGGTGTACGTGATAATGCCCGTTCTTTCGATTGGCCGGTTATCATTCGCGCTGTCAATACAGTAGACGCCATGACTGCTACTATTGAACCGATTGACTGGCCTGTTCTGATGAAAATCACGGACCGTATTCTGAAAGAAGTGAAGAATGTGAATCGTGTTTGCTATGATATGTCGCCTAAACCCAATGCGACCATAGAATGGGAATAAAAGAATGAAATAAAATCCTCCTCGAAGGTTGGTATTGAAAACTTTCGGGGAGGATTTGTTGTATGAGGTTTGATATTAGTAAACCGCTTTTTTATTATTGCTTTTCATAAGCGCCTTTATCAATACAAGCTCCAACTTTCCTAGGATTATGATTAAAGTCCAGTTCATTCTCTGCGGGTGTATAGGCGGGATCACTTGTATCTATACACGGAGATGTGGATTGTAACTGAAAATCGAATACTTCTGTATCAATGAATAAAGGATTACTGAAAGCCGAAGCTAAATCACAGCCTGTGTTCTGTTTATATTGTTCGAAAGTTGAAAATATGCTACCCTTCCAGTAAAACTTAACATCGGGAGAACTGGAATAATAATGATTAAAATTCATATCGAGATTGAGGTGACTATCATCTACATATAATAGATTTGAGTTTGCGTGAGTTGAATAAAATATATTGTTTTTAATCGTAGTATTTTCCGTGCTGTATATGGCTATTTCTCCCAATCTGTCTTTCGCATTTTCAAAGGCTGTGTTATTAACAACTTGGCAGTTTTTTATGATTCTGCCTTCAGGGGACCAGCCCATTAGTCCGATTCCAAACCCTTCATTGTGATAACAGATGTTATTTCTGATTATATTATTAGTTACAAAATTGTTTGCCCTTTCACACCCTACGGTAATACCATAAACATTGTTGTGCGAAATGTTTTTCTCAACAAGGATATTTGAACTTCCATCCAAATAAATACCTGCGCCTCCCTCAACAGGACTTTTGCAGTATGAAACATGATTCTCAGAGATGACTCCGTTTCTGGCGAAATCTGTGGCAGGATTTTTCGAAATACCCCAATGCCCTGACGCATCTATACCGATGTTTCCTGTATTAGTCACTACGTTCTTAGTAATCAGAAAACCATCTACGTTTCCTGTTACTGAAATGGCTTCTGTCCAACCTGTCCGACAGTCTTTTACTGTGTTTTCTCTTATTATAATGTCGTGAATGGCTTTTGAGTCCAGATAGCCGGCTACTGTTATTCCTCCGGCATATACATTTGGCGGATAAACTGTTGCGGTGGCATTTGCATATAAGTTTCTGATTGTATTCGATTCTATCTCAATATGATGAGAAGCCTCGTCGGATGTAGTGGATATTTTTATTCCCACAGAATATGATCCCAAGCAATCGGCGAAGGTTAACCCTTTTACCTTTATATAACTCACGCCATTGAGATTCATTAGTTCTCTGGGTTTATTGTTGCCGCTTATAATAACTTCCTCGTCATTATAATTTTTGATTACGATGTATTTGTCAGCAGTTCCGGATACAGTTACTTTTATTTCTTCATAGTATGTTCCCCCCATAATATTTACTACACATCCCGGGGTAACTGTGGTGACAGCTTTTTGAATGGTACGCCAGGGTGATGTAAGTGTTCCGGGATTCTCATCATTACCGGTTGTGGAAACATAATACTCACTCTTTTCTACGGATGAAGCAGGAGGAACAGGAGGGTTTATCGGTTCTTCTCCGATAGATGACGAACTGCAAGAAAATAAAATAATCATCATACCCAAATTGGTCAATGATCTGAAAAGTCTTGTTTTTATATTTAATAATTTTGTTGTCATGATGTTCAAATAAGAATGATTTATAATAGGTTGATATCCACAGAGGCACTTTTCAAATTCTCGGATTCCACAATTAGACGTAGTTTTCCTTTTGCTCCTTGATGAGCCTTTATAACAACTAACATGAATCCGTTAAAAGTTTCGCGCTCTGTCGCTGAAAAAGAGATGAGTGAAGTTGGATCACCATTATCCGTTGCTACAATCTTACCTTCACCTTCTAATTTGCATTTAATCTTATGATTGGCCGTTGGTACAACACTTCCTGTTTTGTCACGGATGGAGACTGTGATAAAAGCCAGTTCATTGTCAGCTACTTTTATCTTGTCTTTATAGGCGGAGACTTGTAACAAAGCCGGTTCTCCTGTGGTTCTTACGCTTTCTGTTGCCCAGAGTTTGCCATTTTTGTAGGCAATGGCCTTTAATTCTCCGGGAGTGTATATAACATTCTCCCATTTGAATCTATATTGATACTGTTCTTTCTTTTTCCTGCCCAAAGATTCACCATTCAGAAAGAGTTCAACTTCATCGCCCGAAGAATACACAAACACAGGAGTTATTTTACCTATCCTATCCGGAAAATTCCAATGGGGGAGAATATGTGCCATAGGCTCGTCGGGCATCCAATGTGCTTTATACAAGTAATAACGATCTTTTGGAAAACCTGCTAGATCGACAATGCCAAAATAGCTGCTACGAGAGGAAGGACGCTCTTTTTCTATTCTCTTTAGTTCCTCTTTTGCTTTAGCCAGTTCTTCTTCACTGAGCGCGGCATGGTTGAGTAAGACGCTCATATCGCTATTGAAAGGAGTCGGTTCGCCTAGATAGTCAAATCCCGTCCAGACAAATTCACCACAAATAGCCGGATATTTGTCTAATGCAGCAAATTCGGCATCGGCAAGAGATGCCCAACCGGGGGCTTTCAAGTCATATGAAGTAACTTGATAACCTTTTGGAAAATAAACTCCGCGTGAACTTATTGTTGAACTGGATTCACTGGCAAAGCCTGATAAGTGTTCATGCCCCGGATAGTTGAGAAATGTTTCATAAAAATCAGGACCGCCATACCCCCCCGAAGGATAGTTCATGCCATGGACATCTACTTGGAGTTCTGTACCATTGATAGCACTTTTACCGGGATATGAGGCACCGAAAGTGACGGGGCGGGTTGAGTCGTAAAGCCGCACAATATCCCTGAGATATGCTGCTACTCCTTTTTCGGGATGATACTGTTCTTCTACTTCATTTCCCAAACTCCACATAATGACGGAAGGATGATTTCTGTCTCTGCAAACAAGTGCTTCAATGTCCTTTTTATGCCATTCGGAATAATGAACAGCGTAGTCATTTTCGTTTTTGCCACTAGCCCAACAGTCAAATACCTCATCGAGAATAAGTATTCCCATTTTGTCAGCAAGTTCTAACAACTCGGGTGCGGGTGGGTTGTGAGAGGTACGTATAGCATTAGCGCCAAAACTCTTCAATATGTTGATTTGGCGTTCTATGGCACTCTTGTTGATTGCTGTACCTAATGCACCTAAATCATGATGCATACATACTCCCTTCAATTGAACTCTTTTCCCATTTAACAGGAATCCATTGTTATGTGTGAATTTCAAAGTCCGGAAACCGAACGGCACATCGTATACATCTGTCAACGTCTTTCTATCGTATACTGATACCTTGGCTAGATAGAGGTTCGTATTTTCCAAATCCCATAATTGTGGTTTCTCCACTTTCAGAGATACTAAGCTACTGTCGATGGCGTTTGCTGCAATTTTGATATTCTCTTTAGCTCCCACTGCAACTCTTTCTCGGGGAATGTTTGCTTTATCTAATTTGAATATTTCAATTGTGTAACTGCTTCTAGCCGTTTTTTTCTTTCCATTAGCCAACTGAACCATCACGGATGCGGTGGCATATTGGCTATTGATTTCGGGCGTAGAAATAAATACACCCCATTGGGGAATATGAAGCTTGTTGGTTTTGACCAATCTGACATGCCGGTAAATACCTGCTCCGGGATACCAACGAGAACCCAGTTTCTCCGTATCCACTCTGACTGCAATGATATTTTCCGAATCAAAGCGAATATAGGGCGTAAGATTTACCCTGAAGGAAATGTAGCCATAGGGACGTTCTCCTATCTTCTTTCCGTTAAGATATACCTCCGCATTGGCCATCACGCCATCAAAATCAAGAAAAAACATTTTATCTTTATCTATATTTTTGATGTTGAAGCGTTTACGATACCAGCCGATTCCCCGCCAAGGTAGCTTACCTGTATAGCCATCCAGATTTTCCCTGAAAGGTCCTTCAATGCCCCAGTCGTGAGGGACATCCAATTTCCTCCAGTCTTTGTCATTAAAGGCTAACTCTTTAGGAGATGGAGAATCCGGACTGCCATTCCCAAAAGGCTCATCTATTCGTTTACCATCAGGCTGTAGACCGTATCTGTTGAATAGCCAGCCGTGATCGAAGTTGATGACTTCTCTCGTCGATTGGGAGTATAGCAGGTTGGAAAACATAAAGGAGCATAGTAAGACTAGCCCTATGTTCTTCAACTGGAGATGCTGAAAAAGAACAATATATTTCATGGTAGATGATTAGCTGAGGAGTGTACATCAAAATATCCACTTTGAAGTAGTGTTGATGTACTACCTCCTCTTTTAATTTAAAAATATGTGATGACTAATATCCCGGATTCTGTTTAATAATCCCTTGTCCCGCAATAATAGCTGATTCCGGTATTGGGAAACGATGATAGTTTTCGTTTATAATAGACACTTGTCCGTAATCGGTACATTTTTGTTTCATGGTTGCTACATAAGAACCATCGCGGATAAGATCCTGACGGCGGCACCCTTCGAAATAAAACTCGTGTGCACGTTCTATCAATAATTTATCAAGGAAATCACGAGCACTGCTGAAAGAAGAAGCTGTATATGCAGTTAAACCGGCACGTGTTCTGACTTGATTCAGTAAATTAATGGCTTCTGTTGTAACTGTATTTCCTTCTCTGACAATGGCTTCTGCCAATAGAGTCAACACATCGGCATAGCGGTATACAATCCAATCTGTCTGACACTGATTTCCTGCATTATTACTTTCTATTTTATATTTTAATGGAATGACACCGTCCTGTAAGGAGTTACTTCCCACTCCCTTGTTGGTTTCGTTAAGGGTAGTACCTTCCCATGTATCATACTCGGAGATGATAGTTTGTTTACGCTCATCTCCATCTTCGTATGTTTTAAAGAATTTCCATGTCATTTTATAACCTCCCCAGCCACCATCAAATCTTCCGGCATCGGATGCCTTGAGGTTACTTGGCATAACATGGGGATACCATAAATGAACCTGATAACCTGTAAGACAGTTTACAGACCAGATTGTTTCCGAGTTCTTTTCATTGGCGTATGTAAAGATATTGGCATAAGCTGACCTCTCGGCCCCTTTGTCTGTCACCAATGCGTATTTATATTCGGGCTTCTGCAATTCACGAGCTTCGGTGATAGCTTTATCCCACTGTTTCGTTTGCATATAGAATTTAAGTAATACCATGTGGCATAACCCTTTTGTAAATCTTCCGTAATCCGAACTACTTTTATCGTAACTATATGGTAAAACTTTTGCAGCTTCGGTCAGCTCGGTGACGATGAAATTGTGTGTTTCCTCTTCACTTAAACGTGGAAGGATTATTTCATCTTCTGCATTCTTGAGCGTCTCTAGATCGGCTACAATAATAGGACCGTACAGGTCGTATAATAAAAAGGCTAGAAAACCGCGGGCACAACGTAACTCTGCTATATATTGGTTCAAAAGGTCTTTATTCATGTTTACGTTTGTTATTCGGTCGATGGTAAGTGTCATTTTACTTATCCCTTTCAGGTAGTTTGTCCAAGGATAAGCAATGCGATCTTCGTCACTGGGGGTCCAACGAGCAAATTCCAGAGGTTCCCAAATCCATCCGCCCCATGAGCAGAAACCATATTCGGTAGCCATGTCCGAAATAAGCATAACTCCATTAGCTACATTATACAAACCTCCGTAATCGTAATTCTGGAATGGAGAATAAGCATTTCCCGTAACCAGGTCGCGGACATCACGTTCTGTTTGGGGGTATATCGAGGGGGTGATCTCATCGAATACCTCTGATTCTAACGCACAACTTTGTATCCCACACAACATGAGAGTCAAAAGTCCAATGATATATATATTTAAATTTTTCATTTTCATGTTTTTTCAGTTATTAGAATGAAATATCTATACCGAAACTAAAAGAAGTTACGTTTGGATAAGAGAAATTTCCTGTGTCAGTTTCGGGATCAACGCCGTTCCAGTTTGTAAATACAAACGGATTGCTGACGTTTGCAGAGATACGTACGCTGTTAGCTATTGATTTGGAAACAGGAATCGTATATCCGAGGGTGATGTTTCTACATCTCAGGTAATTAATCTTTTTGTGATAATAGTCTCCGAAATCGTATGCACTCTCAATGAGGTTCGGAACCGTTGTATTTTGATTTGCATTGGTGTATGAGTGCAATGATTGTTGTGATACATTTGTCAGACTGTTTCCAAGACCTACTATCCAGGCATCATAATAGCTGGCTCCGCGTAAGCGGCCAATTTCGCCATAGAAGTAAATATTAAAGTTGAGGTTTTTGTATCTAAGCGTATTGTTAAGACCTAAAGTGCATTTAGGATCTTGCGATCCAAGATTGACTTTATCATATTGATCTAATACATTAGGTGAGGTTCCCGTATCGTATAGATTCTTCAGTTTAATTTGGCCGGGTACTAAAGTGGGTTGCCATGCCGGTGCTTTTTCACCTACTTGTAACAAGCCATCAGATACATATGAGTAGTAAGAACGGATCGGATCTTTTTTTGATTCGTATGCGGCTGGCTTCCAATTAGGATCTCGTTCATACCAGTTGTCTTTAAAAGTATAGAACGTAAAATCAGTACTCCATGTCCAGTCTTTATTCATGATATTTACGGTACTCAGTGTTAGCTCAAACCCGCGTCCCTGGGTTTTACCGATGTTGGCTGCTATGGTATTAATTTCATTATAGGCGGGCAGACTTTTATTACTTACCAACAAATCAGAAATAATTCGGTTGTAATATTCCATGGATAGTGAAATCCGGTTATCAAAGAAACCCAGATCCAGACCGATGTTGAATTCACTTGTAGTTTCCCAAGTTAACTTTTTGTTTCCTCTTTTGGTTATTGCAGTACCCATATAACCGTCATTGCCGAATACCCAGCCAGAAACTACTCCGTAAGAGTCGGTCATATAGTTCCCTATGTTTGAATTACCGGTTTGTCCGTAACTGGCTCTCAATTTGCCATTAGAAAGAATGCTTGACAAAGGTTTCATGAATTCTTCATCACTGAACCTCCAGCCGGCAGACACTGAAGGGAAATATCCCCAACGGTAGTCCGGGTGGAAGTTTGATTCACCATCGGCACGAACGGTAACTGTCAGCAGATACTTTCCTAAATAAGAATAGTTTGCTCTGGCAAAGTATGAGCCTAAAGCACTTTTCCTGGCTGAGGAGTTTACATAAGGCTTAGTTCCGGCTCCGGCCTGCAGATTGTTGTAAAGAAACCCATCTGTAGAGAAGTCTTCGTTGCCGGCATATACGCTTTCTTGATTAAACTGTTGATAAGAATAACCGACTAGCGCTGTCAGGCTATGATTCCCGAAGTCTTTAGTATAGTTTGCCGTCAGTTCCATGAGATAATCTATATTATCACGTTGAAGGATGTTGGCTATCCCGCCTTTTGCAGCTCCGGCTACGGTAGTGTTAGGCACATAGCTTTTGTTTTTATCATATCTGCGGTCAACTCCCAGGTTAGCTTTTAAAGTCAACCCTTTTATTGGCTCTGCTTGTAAATAGCCATTAACCAGAACTCTGTCGCTTGTTGTTTTATCAGTAACTTCGAGCAGCGATATCGGATTGGGGTATTGTGCCATATCCGGGAAGATTGAATAATCGCCATTTTCATCACGGACGGGGACACTGGGGTCGAAGCGCAAAGCTGACGAAATAATACCTGCGTTTTCAAAATCATTGTCTCCCAATGATGAGTTGTCATATTGGTTGCGACTTAAATGAAGGGAGAAACCTGTTTTGATATATTTTGATAGTTCCTGATCCAGATTGACTTTCATTGTGAACCGGTCCATTGCATTGTTTTTTACCACCCCTTTTTGTGTAAAATAGTTTAGAGAGGCTGCATATTGTGTTTTCTCAGAACCGCCTGTCAATGAAACATTGTGAGATTGCTGCATTCCGGTACGGGTTACCTCGTCCAGCCAGTCTGTGGTTTGGGCGGTTGCAATTTCTTCATCTGTATATCTGGGAGTATAAGTTTTCGAAGAAGTGTCGGTTATATAATCGGCATATATGCCTTGTCCGGTCTCTTTCAACCATTTTTCATAAAGGTACATATTTCTATGTATTCTGTATTGCTTCCCATTCAACATTTTATAGTTGTTCTTAATGGTTTGCACAGAGAGATTGCCGGAATAGGTTACTTTGGCTTTTCCGGTTTTACCTCTTTTAGTAGTAATGATAATAACGCCATGTCCTGCACGTGAGCCGTAGATAGCTGTTGCACTGGCGTCTTTCAATACTTCAATCGACTCTATGTCATTGGGGTTGATAGACGATAATATGTTGTCAATTGTACCTGTTTTATAAAAATTCTTCTCCGAGTCGAGTGTTGAAGAGGCAGAAACCGGAAAACCGTCAATGATGAACAGGGGATCGTTTCCGGCATTGATTGAAGTTTCACCACGAATGCGGAACTTGGCTCCACCACCCACTTGGGCACTGCTTTGAGTTACCTGTAAACCGGCTGCTTTACCTGCTAATGCATGAGCAGTTGTGGAGAATGTACCTATAGGAGTGTCAGACATTTTCACTGAGGATATGGCTCCGGTAAGGTCGCGTTTCTTTTGAACGCCATAACCTACCACAACTACCTCATCCAGACTTTGTGTGTCTTCTTTCAATGTGATTTTAAAATGTGTCTGACCTTTTACTGAGACGTTTTGAGTAACATACCCCAAGTATGATATGATTAGTATGCTATTGTCGGTTACCGACAACGTAAATTTACCCTCGAAATCTGTGATGACTCCGGTTTTGGCTCCTTTCACAAGAACATTTGCTCCGATAATAGGTTCGCCAGTCTGATCAGTTACCGTCCCCGTTATTTTTCTGGTTACTTGTTTGAACAGAGCGATATGTTTATTGGATATACGATAAGATATATCTGTATTTTTAAAGAGTTCATTTAATACAGTTTCGATGTTTTTGTCTTTTATAGTGATAGAGCGTAAACTGTGTTTGTTGATTTCTTGTGTGTTATAAACAAATTTATATCCGGTTTTTTGCTCAATCGTATTAAAGATCTGTTCGTATGACGCGTTGTTGAAATTCAACGAGACAGATTGTGCTATCAGCGGATTAGTTGAAAAGAAAAAGCAGATGCAACTTATTAAGAATACGGAATAACTTTTCTTGGTAGAAAGAATAAAGTTATAGAATCTTAAATGGGTGTTTTTATGGCTAATAAATAATTTATTATTCATATTTTTGTATATTAAATATTTGATACTTGGCAGTTGTAGTGGGCTGCCGGTTAGCGATTACGTTTGGGGATGTTGGCGCATTCCCAAATGTTTTTTAGGGTTCAAGAGCTGTTCATAGTATTATTTTATAGGGTTTTACAATTAATAAATATAGATTTCTCCGCGTTTTTTCTCCATTTTATATTTTGCTGAAATCTGGAGAATAGAGAGTATTTCGTCCAGAGTTTCTTTATCTTCAAACGTTGCATTAAAAGTCTTTTTGCGTATAGCCTCGTTTTCAATATGTATCTTAACGTGAAATGCTCGTTCTAATTCTTCTCCGATTTCAGCCAAAGTGTTATCCTCAAAGCTAAATTTCCCTGTAATCCATGACATGACATTGTCCATGCGGATAGGAGAAATCATAATTTCACCATTTGACGGTGAATATTTAGCTTCTTGGTTGGGCATAAGAATTTTGGCAGATTTAGAAGATTGCCCTTTTTCATATAAAGCCACTTTTCCTTCAAGTAAGGATATTCTTATTTCATCATTGTATGTATCTGTCATTACATTAAAAGAGGTTCCCAATACTTCGACCTGCAATTTCCCAATATCTACAATGAAGGGATGATTCTTGTCTTTGCGAACTTGGAAAAAAGCTTCTCCCGAAATACTGACTTTCCTGTTTACATCCTCAAAAGAACGGGGGTAAACAAGGCGGGCATTGGCATTAAGCCATACAGTACTGCTATCCGGAAGTACAATCTTTGTTTTTGCATCCGGAACTGCTGCGACTTCATACCATACTAATTCCGGACGGCTTAAGTCAATAAAGTGAAAGGCTGAAACAACCAAAAGAGCAAAAGAGGCAGCAATGGAAAACCACTTCCATGCCGGAGAGATATTCTTACTTAACGATATTACCGGAGTGTTAATCCGTTCTTGTAGTCGTTTGTAGTTCGAAATAGTGTCATACTCCGGTAGTTTGAAGCGAAGACGATTAATTAAATCATCAACCTTAGGGTCTTTTATGTTATAATCTTCTTTCATTGTGCTGTTTTTATATATAGATGACAGCAACAAATAAAAACTACGGGTTTATACTTGATTATTTTTTATATATTCCTACATTTGCCAAGCGTATACGGGAGCAATGTATATTTAAACCCTAAAGTCTATCTAAAATATGTAAAATGAAATGAATCCGGAAGGTTTACTAAATAAGATCATCACCGGTGATGAAAATGCTTTGCGGCAATTGTTTGAACAATATTCGCAAAGATTGTATCATGTGGCTTATTACTATTTACAAGCAAAGGAACCGGCTGAGGAGGCTGTGCTGGATGTATTTACGACTGTTTGGAAGAAAAGGGAATCTTTAGGGCATATCAAAACTATTGAGCAATACTTATATACATCTACCAAAAATCAGGCACTTCATTATCTTCGCCGAAATTACTCTCCTGATAAAACGTATGTTTCTTTATATGAAGTGGAGTTAATACCTGAAAGTAATGATCCTGAAAGTCTTATGGAAGATAATGAATATGAGTTGCTTATTCAGGAAGCTATAAATTCATTACCTCCTAAATGTAAAGAAGTATTTAGGCTAGTACTGTCGGATAAGTTAAAAAACAGAGAGATAGCAGAATTATTATCCATAAGTGAAAGTACGGTGAATGAACACATCGCTTTGGCATATAAACGTATTACTTTGTATGTAAAGAAGCGATATAAATAGTACTTTATATATTTTCCTACTTAAACTGGCCCGATAAAATTTATAGAACCATGTTACATTGTATTTGACGCTAGCGCAAACCGGAGCTGAAAAAGAAAAAGGCACCCAGAAGTGGAAGCCTCCCAAATGCCTTATTCTTATCAAGTAGCGGGACCCGGGATTGAACCGGGGACCTCATGATTATGAATCTGCGTCTTCCAAAGGCTGACGCCTTTGAAAGCTACCAGCAGAACTATCCCTTTTTATTGATAATCAGTGATATATATACGTTTATAAAATATTGCGATTTGATAAAAAAGAGATTTATTGTGGGGAAAATGATAAAATAGCGTCACCTATAGCGTCACCTAAAATACTGTTCATAACTTTCTGATTATGAGCGTAAATATTAGTGTGGTATGTTTTAAATCGAAAACTTTATCAAATGGTGAACACCCTTTATTTGTAAAGGTGAGTGAGGGTAAAAAGAGAGCAACTAAGAGTTTAGGATTATCTATTAGAGCCCAGTTTTGGAATTTTGAGAAGAACGAACCTAAAAAGATTTGTCCCAATAGAGAGGCTTTGATGAAGATGATAGAATCTAAAAAGCAACAGTATTTGGAGCAAGTTATTGATTTTAAAAGTGAGGATAAAAACTTTACTCCACAATCATTAGTTGATAAAATGGAGAATACTGTAGTTCCTCAAACGGTTGGAGAGTATCTTTTAAAACAAATTGAGATAATGAAAGTTGAAAAGAGAATTGGAAATGCTAAAGTATATCGCAGTACATATAATTCTCTTTTCGCTTTTTGTGGTAACTTGAATATATCTTTTGCGAGTATTGATTCGGCTTGGTTAAGAAGGTATGAGACTTTTTTGAGAAGTCGAGAGAATTCTAGCAATACTATAGGTATTCGATTTCGAGAATTACGGGCTTTGTATAACAAGGCGATAGAAGACAATCTTGTGCATGAGAAGAATTATCCTTTTAAACGTTTTAAGGTTGCACGATTTAGCAAAAAAACGTCCAAACGAGCAATAAAGAAAGAAGATATAAAAAGGATAATGAATGTGGACTTACGGTTAATTACTAAATATCACAGTCCATTACTTTATTTGAGTAAAGATTTGTTTTTGTTTAGTTATTTGGGATGTGGAATTAATTTAATTGATATTGCATATTTGAGATACGAAAATATAACAGAGAATCGTTTACGTTTCAACCGTCATAAGACAGGACAGCCTATTAACTTTGCACTACAAGGACAACTGCGAGAAATTATTTTGAAATATACTAAAGAAGGTTGTAGCCCTAAGGACTTTATTTTTCCTATTCTTGATAGAAGAATTCATAAAACACAGCAACAGCAAGATGATAGAATAATAAAGGTAACTAAGGGTATTAATAGGAATCTTAAAAAGATTGGTCAATTTCTGAATCTTTCTATTCCTATAACAACCTACGTGGCGAGACATTCTTTTGCTACAGTGTTAAAACGCTCTGGAGTCAATATATCGATTATTAGTGAAGCATTGGGACATACAAATTTGTCAACGACACAGTATTATCTTGATAGCTTTGAAAATGAGCAGATAGATGAAGCAATGAAGAATCTTCTTTAAAGTAAAATGTCGCTTTGCTTTTATGGTGAAGCGGCATTTTTCTTATTTTTGTGACAAAGTTTGAAAATATGGAATATCAGATAATACCTATCAATACGATAAAACGAATCGAATCATGGTTGAATAGTGAAGTGGGCTTCAGCCGTTCAATGTTTCATAATGAACTGGACTATATATCTGATGTATATCTTTTGGGTAATAAGTTCCCAATGGAAATACAGGATTTGTATTTGTCCATAAAGAAGGAAGAGCAGGAGATTCCCTATCCTAATTGCGGGACAGATGAGGACAAATATGAATTTAGCATGACTGTGGGAAAGAATTTAGTCCTTGAAAGTGGTAATTTTAAAGCCGAGTATATTGAAACATTGTGGAATACATACAATAAAAATGAGGACGAAGCCTATGAACAGCAAGACCAAGATGTATTTTACGCTATTCTTCTTATTGTAAGTATCTACTATAAATACACACAGACCAATGGCTATTTTGATTTTGAGGATTATATTGCTGACCCAACACAGATAAAGTATAGTTATTCTGTCAGACCGGATATGCTACGTCTTTACAAGATGTTTCATGAGAAGAAAAAGACCAAGAGTAATATTGTCACGATTGAATATAACAAACAGAAAATAGAACTTACGAATGATGATAGTTGGTTTCTCAATATGATAACTCCATATCTTGATAAATATTTAGGAGTTTCAACTTTGGAAGAAGCGGAAACGGAATTGGATAAAGATTATCCCAGTATAGGTAAAAGAGGGAGGAAGCGCGAAAATGCGATACTTGATACGATAACTCTTAGTATATATAACCTACTACGCCACTCATCATTTGCAGCCAAAGGTAAAGGATTAACAGATAACGAGGGAAATTTCATTCTTGGGTTACTGAAATATCTCAAACTGATTGATGAGGACAGTCCTAAAAATGACATATTGAATTTGCGGGCTACAATCAGGAACTTACAAAAATATGAAGTTCGTCCAAATTGGTGGAAAATCCCTATGTGCAAAACGTCCCCCAATAATCCAGTTGAATATTTAAAATCATATTGGTAAAACATATAAATAAAAAAATATTAGCTTTGCATTTATATTGCAGGGCTATTTTTTTATCTGCATATTGTTGATATTTAATGTGTTGCGTATTGCGAGTTCACATAAAGAATTAGACATAAAAAAAGGGATTTCTTTATGTTTTCTTCTTTATTCTACAGGTTACCATTTCTCCGTAAGTTTGCACTGTAATCGAAAACGATAAGGCGCCAAGTTGATGATTACTTAAAACTTAGTTATTAATAAAAAATAAAGAGACAATGAAAACAACTAATGCAATGACAGTAAACGAGAATGGAAATGTTAATGTGGAATCTTTAAAAAATAGTGATAATATGGAAAAGCAACAAGAAACTCAAACAGGAACTCTTTCAAAAAACGAAGTATTGGAAAACGCTCGTAAAATCCTAATGGGAAAAAGGCAATATCTATCTGATAATGCAGATGCAGATACCAATATTGTAAAAGCTGCTAAAACTAATGTTGCTAAGGCTGAAAAGGATTATATGGTTGCATTGCATGATGTTGAACTTCCTACTATTTCAGTAGAGTTTTGGCAAGTGGAAGAATCTACAGAAGAAAAGGAGGTTATTAGCAAAAGGAAAGAGGATATTATTATTGCAGTATCTGATTATAATATGGCTGTGACTAAAGTAAATGTTGAATTAGGAAAAGATTTGATTGATAATGATAAATTCGAAAAAACGGCTCTGTTTGTAACGGCAGCCCAAACTTTCTATGAGGCTGATATTGAATTAAAAGACTTGAATGGTAATGTCATTCCTAAAAATACTCCAAATGTTTATGTGCCTGTTGATACAGCAAATGGATATTGGCAATGGAAAACTTATCATGAAGCCAATATTGACAGAGTGGTTAAAGATGAATTAGCTTTAATTGTTGAAAATGTTAGAATCAAGAAATTTGCATCACTGCAAGAGTTTGCAAAGTATAGAGGGGTAAATAATGTACTAAGTAGAGGGTTTAATGGCATGGAAAAAGCAGGTAATGCGGCATTGGCTACTCAACATGAATTTTATCAAAAGATATTCCAAAAAGCTAAAGAGCTGAAGGCTAATATTAGTGTAATTACTAAATATTATAATCAAGGGAAGACCTTAAGTCTAAAAGTTTGGAATGATGCAATGCTTGGTGAGGTTGAAACTAAATTTGAATATGATTTATCTGTTGGTGATAGAATTATAGATACTTTGAAAGTTAAGGGGTTCAAGGATAAGTTTATCAAAGAACGTTATATGATTGATGCTATGACTATGTTAGCAAAGCATAAACCACAAGGCGCAGAAAGTACAATTGGAATTGATGAAGTCATAGAAACAATTAAGGCTTTGGATGAAGCTACCGTTAAATTCATACCAAATATAACTACTGATAAATTGAATGAAATATATTCAGCTTTGTATAGCCAGTATCTAAGGAAGCATGATATTATAGGAAAGGCAGCCTAATTCATATTATATTATAATAGAAAGTCCATGTGACAGGTGGACTTTCTAAAATTAAGTAACATATTATTATTGTTAAAAATGCTTTTACCTGTTAATTGTAAAAATCAGGCGACTGTAAACTATTCCATTTTAAATAGATTTAAGCCTGCATATATTTATAGATTTTTCTGTTTGTCTCTTTCAAGGGATGATTGGTATAATGTGAGAATTACTTTAGATGAATTGAAAAGAACATGTGGCGATAAACTAGGAAGTTTTAATAAGGTATTTAAAGAATATTTGCATATAAAACTATATTCAGAGGATAACGGTTATAGGACTAAAACTAAGCGCAATATTTACCATATTCCTGCAATGGAAGAACAGTGCATCACTATATCCAATAAGTTTGCATTAATCGAGTTAGATACAGCAAGTAAAGGTTTTTTTATCCAATTGCTTCTATTATCCCAATATGGCAATATAGAGCTGATTAAGAAAAATATAATCAAAGCAATCAGAATAGATAAAAAGACTTATGACAAGTATATAATAAAACTTGCTGGCGCTGATTTAGTATCAATCACTACTCCCTTAACTTTACATACTGAAAATATTCTATTGGAAAACGACTTTTCCAAGCAGAAAAAACTATCCACGAAGAAAGTAAATAAAATAGTAGAGATAGACGATAATGGGAATATCATAATTCCCAAGTAAGGGGAAAAAGTGTTCTTTATTAATATATTAATATACAGTATTTTTTCCCTTGTACCTACCTGTTTTACAGAATAGGATGCAATAAAGTGATTTTTTCCGTGTAAGGCAAAGAGAAATGTGATTATTAGTACTATAAGTTATCCTTAGCTTTACATAGGTAAGGTAGTGGGGAAAAAGTATCTGATATTAATTATATATTATAACACACATTTTCCCCTACTACTAAAGAATTTAAACTTTATGTGTGCATGAACTTCATTTTTTAGGATGACAGAGTATCTGTTCTGATTTTTAAAGATTAAGAGTTATATAGGCTAATACTGCACTTGAAGTATGAGACACTGAAAAATATGTCAATGCCTACAAATAAGTTCATTATAGAGACTTTGACGAATAAAGTAGTCTACTATCCAACTAAAAACAAAAATAGCCGCAAGCGAGTACACTTACAAATGTGCTCAATTACGGCTTTTTTTGTGGAACTTCTAAATTCATGTCTAATACAAGGGATATAGCAGTTCGCAATTTTAAATATGGGAGTTAATTTTCCCAATGGAAGTGTGGGAAAATGCAAATATGACCTGTTTGATTTACATATAATTCAAGGAGTTGAACCATTGACAAACAGGTAGTTCTTGATTTTTAAGAATACTCGAAGTTACTCATTATAAACAAGGTAAAAAAATAAACAATACTCATTTTTTGATATTACTACTTAGCATATCTTTATATGGCAGTATAATACTCTTCTTTCTATTATAGTGAATAGTAATACATAGGCACGCAATAAAGTATAGGTACTTATATATAATACCCCCTACCTGTTAAAATAAGAGCCTAAATATATATCAGCTTATTTCTCTTATGATTTACTGAATTGAAAGTTACATGAGCGCATGAACAGTAGTTCTAACGTCCCCCTAGGGTAGTTGGATAGAAAACGAAATATATTTCAATCCACGTAATCAATTTATAAATCATTTAAAATCTTATTCGTTATGAGAAATTTACAAATTATTGGCAATGTGCCACAGGTAAGAAGGGAAAGTAACTTTGGTGAGTATGCAGAAGAAGCGGTAATAATCGAAGAGCCAGTAAAGCCCAAAAGGGTAAATCACTTTATAGAAGCAAACTCTGTGGAGGTTACTTTAGACCATTTAAAGAATGATAATGTGATACCAGTTTTCAGCAAGGATAATGAACTGACTATTTCGCATCCGCAATTCATTGAAACGGTTTGGGAAGCTGCCAACTCATTCTATAGTGGTGAACAAATCGAGCAGCCAGATATAAGGTGCAGCCATGTGATAAAAGGAAGAAAACCAGAAGCCATTAACAAGCCAAAGAACCTGTTAACGGAAGCTGACACTACCCAATATTACGAAAGATGCGCTTTTGCCATAGATATTCCATCTATCTATGAAGATGTATCTGGCAACAGGCTTAATCTTTCTATAGTTGGCGTTCGTGCCTTGAATAGAGAGAATCTGGCAACTAAGAAAAGCCCAGAGTTGTTTAGGCTGGCTGTATCATTCAAAAATACCGTATGCTGTAACATGTGCGTGTTCACAGACGGATATAAGGATGATATAAAGGTAATGAGCACAAAAGAACTGTTTAGGGCTACATTGGAACTACTTAATAATTTCAATACAGCCAAAAATATACATTTGTTGCAAACGCTTGGCGATTCTTACCTGAATGAGCACCAATTTTGCCAATTAGTTGGAAGAATGAGATTTTATCAATGCCTACCACAAGGCTATCAAAAAGATATTCCACGTATGTTATTTACTGATACACAGGTTAACAATGTGGCTAGGGCTTATATCAATGATGAGAACTTTGGCAGCTTGGGAAATGATATAAGTATGTGGAAATTGTATAATTTGTTAACTGGAAGCAATAAGTCAAGCTACATTGATAGTTTTTTGGATAGAGCGGTAAATGCAACTGAAATAGCAACGGGAATAAATGCCGCTTTGCATGGAGACACTAAATATAAGTGGTTTATTGATTGATTAAACAGGGGAATATTCAGAAATGGGTATTCTCCTATTTTATTAACTACGTAAAACAAAGAATCATGTTTTATTATAAGATACTTGTTTGGCTCTTTTGGGTGGTATTGGCTATGATTAGTGCGTGTGTGCCGTTGATATGGCTTGTGATTTTTATAGGTTTATGGGATATTGAGGAAGCGAATAATCGTCATTAACTACTTATTGTGTTCAAAACAGGAATGTGTTCAAATAAATCTGCAAAGTTGGTTTGAACACATTCTTTCATGTTATCAATTTAATCAAAGAATAAAATGAAAACAGCCGTAATATACGCTCGTGTTTCGTCAAGTAATGACAGACAGGACACGAGTAGACAAATAGAGGATTTAAAGAAATATGCTATCTCACAGGATATAGAAATTGTGAATATATTCCAGGAGCATATTTCAGGTGCAAAGAAAATAGAGGAAAGACAGATTTTAGGAGAATGTTTAGGATACTGTAAACGTGAATCTGTGAATATCCTACTTTTATCTGAATTGTCAAGATTGGGAAGAAGTACATTACAGGTTCTTCGCTCTTTGGATATATTGCATGAATCGAAAGTATCGGTTTACATACAGAACTTGGGCTTATATACTTTGCAACCAAATGGGGAAGTTAATCCAATAGCGTCTATCATGGTGACAGTACTTGCAGAAATGGCAAATATCGAAAGAAGTAATATTCAATACCGTTTGAATAGTGGTAGGGCAAATTATATTGCCAAAGGTGGTAAACTTGGTAGAAAGACAGGTTCAACCAAAACGGATGATAAGAAGAAAGAAGAATATAAAGAAGTCATTGCTTTACTAAGAAAAGGCTATTCAATCAGAAATATAGCTAAGCTACAAAGTATTGGTATTTCCACCGTTCAACGGATAAAAAATCAGTTTATAAAGCCATAAGCATGAAATATCGGTGGGGTGGAAAAATTCAGAGATTTAGTTTTTGTATGGGGAGTCTTGAATTTTTCCACTACCATGGATTTATAAAGAAGGGATAGCTCTCAACTTTTAATAAACAATAGTTCTTGCTATTACAAACGCTTTTCGTAACTTTGTACCAATTTCAGATACCTAATGTGTTGGGACTGAAAGGACATATTAGTTAACGAAGAGCGTTTTAAATATTATCCTATCATGAAATCTGGACAATTTCACTTGCACGGGATAGTAGGCAAGAACGCTCACGTCAATGTTATATACCTATCTTGTTAAGATAGTCTATATATCGTTTGGCGTGGGCTGTTGTTTATTATTGTGCAAGGGCAGTCCAGAGCCTCATGATGATAATATTCGATAGTTCCCACGCTTTTCTTATTGTGTAATACTATCCAAAGGGAACAGGGTAGATAAACGATATATAACTACGAATCAGACATTAAGAAACAACTTTTGCTACTATCTTTTAAGTAGCCAACTCAATTTTTGAGCAGCTTATATTTTGATTTACTAACAGAAAAATAATTGGATATGGGATTCTTTAATTTTGGAAATAATAGTAAAGCAGAGATTCAATCTTGTGCATTAAAAATAAGTACAGGTATAGGGCAAATAGAACAAGAATATGCTTCTTCCAATGGTCAAGTTACACCTATGGTAAGAGGTCTTGCATCGGTATTGCAGAATGAAGTTAGGACTCTAGAGCGATTGTTAAAGCCTAATGGAAGAACTGACTATAATTTGTATAATTCTATAACGGTTAAATGGTATGATGGGAGTGAAATCCCCTTGCAGTTATTTACCGCTAGATTAAATAATGAAGCTAAGGGTGTGTTAATACAAACAGGTATTGATATAGGTATTTGGTTATAATAAATATGGAATCAGCTATGTTCAATTTGTATTATATACAAAAGCAAAACGCTTTTATTGAAAAAAAAGGACGTGACAAATATGATACACTATACAAAAAGATTTCAAGTTCATCCATTCTTGCTAAGTTAGAGGGTATGTCCATACATGGAGGTCAAGCGCCTGGTGCTGATGACTTTTCAATGGTCGCAACGAGCAATTGGACTGTATTTTTTAAATTCGACCAAATGACTACAACTATGGGCGCATTGATAGCTTTAAAGGTATGGAATGAGAAAGTAAATATAAAATATGGTATGGCTGATGATTATAAATTACTAAGAATAGCCAATGCTATTATAATGTCTAATGGTAATACTTTATAGCAATGGAAACAATTGGAATAATATTATTAGCAATAGTCCTAACAATAGTCTTGAAGTTCATCTTTTGGCGCATAGGAAGAAAATAACAAGTTGATAAAAATATAATTGAATTATGGAATGGGTTAATTTACAAAATGACAATGAGTTTAAAGATTTACTCATCGCTACTTACGATACAATGGGATATTTAATAAATGAATTAAATTCAGCACAAAGAGTAACATCTGTTGCTGATGAATATATTTCCCAAATGAGTAATCAGATTAATAGATTATATCAAATGAATAGTAATGGACAATTCGATTCTACAAGAGTGGTAATAGATGGGCAAATGGTATCTGGAAGAGATTCTTTGGTTGGGTTTGTCCTGTTTGCCAAAGACGTAGAAAGAAAGACTGGAAAAAGATTCACCTTAAATATTTAAACATGCCAACATTAGAACAACGGAAAGCTGTATTTAGAACAATTTTTGATATTGCTATTCATAACAAAAGAGAATTGAGTAATAATCATAAATATTGTTTAATGAGGTGGGGACAATCTTTTCTTCATCTTTCTATTATTGAAATGCAGGAATGTTTATCTCCTACTATGTCAAATGGATTTGCTAACTTTCAACAGTTAAGCAATTTAGATAAAGAGTATCAAATTGAATTTAGGAAGTTGTTATATGCCATACTAAATTATAGTCAAATACCAACTGTGCAGGAAATAGAAGATTTTAATTCTGTGCTATCTGTCATTGAAAATAGATATAATCTTCCTAATTCATATTCTAACTTTGAAAATTCAGTATATAATACCACGCCATTAAAGGAATGGTGATTATGTTTGTGCAATAAATTCCCAATATAAGAATAATACATTAATTATTAATGTTTCTTGTATTGGGAGTTCTTTACTAGTATAATCCTAATAAAATAATGAGGAAAATTTTATATTGTATATTGCTAATGTTCTTATGTTCTATTCTATCTTGTGATAGGAAAAGACAATCAAGTGAACAGGACATGAAAGATTCGTTAGTAGCAGCTAACTTTATGAAATGTGCAAAGTTTCTATATAGCACTTTCTTGGCTCCCTCTAATTTGGAAGAACAGGAAGAATATGTAACATTCCCTGTTTTTAAGAAGCTATATCCATTAGAGAATGATTTAATTGATACTGTTTGTGCTGTTTGGTTAGATTATACGATTGAAGATTCTTGTACACAACAGTCTGTTGTAAATAAAGATTCTCATGATATTGCAGTTACTGCATTACTTCAAGCCTATATTGAAGCAAAACAAATCCAACTACCTCAAAATCCCGTGGATAGGTATAAGTGCATAGATAGTATCATTACTAATAATCTTATTCCAGATGCAGAACTAGAAAAGGACTGTGGTAATCAAATGCAAATAAATGCAAGTTTCAATATTAGTGAAATTTGGACGGAATATTTACGTTATCATTATGAGAAACTGTTAGAAGAACTGTTGAAGAAAAAGAGTATTTCATTATCATTGCAAACAGAACAAAAAGCATTTGATAAACTATTGGAAGCTCAAATTAATTATTTTGACTCTATTGGATATGGTGGTGGTTCAGCTTCTTCTATTGCATATAGTCAATTGTGTGATGAAATGTATTCTATACATCTTAAAGGAACTTTGGATTTATATTTTGCATTGCAAGTGAAGAATTATAAGCCTGATAAAGTTTATAAGCTAATCTCAAATAGTATAATCACACAGGAATATGATATGATATTTCACGCCATAGATACTAAAAGTTTCTATGATTATTTGGATATAGGCTCAAGAGAAAAAGCTAAAGCATGTCTTTCAAATGAGCAGAAAGCATGGAATAGCCTTATGAAAGTAAGAAAAAGCACTTCGAGAAAATTGCAAGGTAGAATAAAGTTTGTGTATGATAATGCAACTTATCGTTTACAACGCTACCATTTGATTCAGCTAAAAAATGCTTTTGAAGGATATGGGGCAATGTCTAATGATGTTTATTTATGTTTGTTATCTGATACTTGCAGTTACGATGAATTACTGCACTCTCCTAATTTTTTCGTAAAATGGGCTTCTTTATTGCAGGGTATAGATAAATCTGAACAATATGAAACTGATTTTGAAAGTTTTAATCAACCACGTATTTTTATAAAGTACAAGCAACCTGTAAATGGATATGATGTAACTGTTGTGTGTTTGCCTTATAACTATACTTATGATAAAGAAAGAAATACAGAAATTTGGGGAAATGCCCTACTGTGCTTTGAAAAGAAAGATAGCAGATTCTATATTTACAATGAAAGCTTTTCTGACAGTGTTCTTTATTATGTAAACGAACAAGAAGTTAGAGATAATATGATATTAGAATTGGACTATTTGCCTAAATCAAAAAATGAATATTTGAGTCATAACTCACCATTCTTTTTCTCTGATGTGGATTTTGACGGAGAAGAAGAATTAATTATCAATAACTGGAGATGTGGTACAAGATATTGCAATACCTATGATGTTTACAAGATAACCAACAATGAAGCGAAACGATTAATCGTTGAACCATTTAATAAAATAGAATCTCATGCAGAATTTGATTCTATCAATAAGACGATTATTCTTAATTGTTATAATGGACATAGAGAAAGTTATTATAAAAAATATAAACAAATAAATAAATCGACTTCCTATCAATTCAATTTGATTACAATAGGACAACCTGGAACAGATAGGAAATTCACCACTCTTTCGGATATAGATATGGGATTGAAGCCTAAAGATTTTCCCGATACACCATTAATAAAAGAGTTATTGGATTTATACAATAGTGCTATTATACTTTATAGTCTAGACCATGATTTTAATTTAGCAGAATGTTTTGATTGGAATCTAAAAGAAATTGTAAATAAACTCGATTGCTCAATTATATCTAATGATACTATAAGAGAATATGCGCAAAATTATAAAAAAGTCATCTTATCAATACTTTCAAAAGATACATTCTCTGATTCTGAAAGTACCAAAAGGATTGTTACTACACATGATACATTTGCAAAAAAAATCATAGAGTGTTTTCATGTGACAGATGATATGTGTCAAATTTATGACAGTGTTGTAACTGGCTCTATTGTTGAGGTAGAAAAGCAAATAAAGAATAATGCGGTTAAACCTTTGATTGATGATATTCCTGATTTCAATAAAAAGTGCCTTTATACTTTAGGTGCATATTATTCAAACTATTATTCAACACCCGCATTAGCAATTAAGCCATTACAAGAACTAATGGAATCGAAACAATACTCAATTTACATTTGTGAAATATGGCGTATTTGGAAATTCATTTCAGAAAATGAAGTAGATTGGTTAGGAGTACCCGAAGAAGAATATAGTGCAATGAAAATAGTTTGCTTGAAAACCATATTGGCACAAATTATTCAGCACCCTAATGATATAATGGCAATAAATCAGTTTATGCAGCTTTCATTAATGAAGTATATATAGTAAATTTGAAAAAGAGGATAGCATTTGAAGAAATTCAAATAGTGTACAATCTAACTAACGATACGGAATCAGAACATAAATTAAATTATTTGTGTGGAATGTGGTTATTATTGATTAGGAAATAACTATGTCGCTATTATATACTGATAGGAAGTATATTGATACATTGATTATAGGAATGAGATAACAGAGAAAGTAAAAACTATTGTTTGTTTATATAATGAAAATATTGCAGAGTAATTGTAAAAAACAAAGAAATATAAGAATGATTCTTTTAGGCTTGATGTTAGTTTTTAGTATATCATGTCAAGATAGAACAACATCAAGACAACAAAGCGATTATTGTGATTTTGAAAGTTTTAGCCAACCATGTGTTTTTATAAAGTACAAGCAACCTGTAAATGGATATACGGTTAAAATAATGTGGTTTCAATATGGTGAGATTGGGAATGCTTTATTTCGTTTGGAAAAGAATGGAAAAGTGCATTATTTATTTGTGGAAAAATGGAATGATAAATTTTTATATGATAAATACTGTAATGATAACATTAAATACCCTAATGATACAATTATAGAATTGAATTATATACCTAAATTGGACAGTGAAAAATATCTTTCAGATAATTCTCCCTTTTTCTTTTCTGATATTGATTTTGACGGGAAAGATGAATTTATAATTAATCGTTTTAAAGGTGGTTCAAAAGGTAGTAATGCTTATGATGTTTATAAAGTTGGTAAGAATGAAATAACTCTAATGTCGGAATCTCCATTTACAGAGTTAGAAAATGGACATTGTGAGTTTAGTTCAATTAATAAGACTGTTACTATTCACAAACATGACGGAGCATATCATTATATAAGAAACACATATCAAGCAAAGCAATATGAGATAATGAATTGGGATAAACCAATCACTCAATATAAATTTGAATTAATTAATTCATATATTATCAACAATGACGAATATAAAAAATACAATAGGACGGGAGAAAAGTTACAACTAATTGAAAAAGGGCAATACAAGCCAAATTTATAATATTATTATTAAATCAGAAAGAAAAGACAGCATTTGAAGAAATTCAAATAGTGTACAATCTAACTAACGATACGGAATTAGAACATACTTATATGTTTAAGTGGTTTCATAGAAGAAAGGATAATCATAGTAAGCATCTTTCAGAGTTTAAAAAAAGGTTGGTTATGCAAGAGTTAGCTTCTTTAGATATAGAAGCAATCAAACAATTTGCTTTAAAAGGTTGGGAGCTTGGGGAAACTCATGGTTTACCACATTGGCAAAGAGTGGAACGTAACGGAATAATACTTGCCACATCAGAAGTAAATATTACGGTTGTTAGGTTGTTTGCTTATCTGCATGATAAATGCAGAATAGATAATGGTTGTGACATTGAACATGGAAAAAAAGCCGCTATTATGATTAATGGAATTAGGCACACATTACTAAAAGAACTAACCGATAATGAATTTGAGTTATTGTCTAAGGCTTGTGAACTTCATACTACAACATTGCGAACAGGTAACTTAACTATTGATACTTGCTTTGATGCAGACAGATTAGATTTAGAACGAGTTGGTATAATACCATATCCCAATAAAATGGCTACTTCAAAGGGGCAATATTATGCGAAGAATCTTGGTGAATTTTACGATTTAGCAGTTTTATTAACTATGGAATAATGAAAAGGTATCTTAGAACATTAAAGAACAGCATTTGAAGAAATTCATTTGCTGTTTTTTATTACATTTGTAGGATTGTAAAACTTAACATCTGACATATGAATATCTATTTAGTAAACGTGAATGGTTTTTCGCGATTAGCATTGGAAAAGTTGGCTAATCATCTTAATATTGATGAAATTATTGATGCTCGAATGAATTGTAGTAGACTATATCTACAAAAATACTATCAAAAATCTTTTCTTGGCGTACGTTACATTATAAAAATGGCTAATTCTACTTATAAGGAAGGATATCCATTGGAATATAGAAAAACAGTAAAGGAAACAGAGTATAGTAGAGAAATCGGTAGATATTGTTCGTTGTCTAATGAAGTTGTGGGAGTTGATAAGTTGGCTGGATTTATATTGAAACATTATTTTCTGATTCAGAAATACGGATTAACTGACTATGTTACACCTGAGTTGCAAGCATCTTATACTATGGGGAGTATTAATAGTTTATCTTCTTATTTGGTGAATAAATGTACTAATATTTCGGAAATAATAGCTGATTATAAACATAAAAATAAGAGAGTGGATAGGCTTACATCATTAAAATCGTTTAAAGAATTGTTGGGAATTTTAAAGGGGAATATTTTGTCTATGGCTGCTGCAAGAGATTCTTTGGGGATAGAACAATTGCATCATTGGTTAGAGGGACAGAAAAAGTTTCAGATGCCTCCATTAGAAAACTATATGGAAATGAATCAGTCTCTAATTGAAGAATGGAAAGAAGAAAATGAGTGGTCACCATGTTCTTTAGAAGCATATATTAGAGGTAAGATTACTGAATTTGTTTCTTTTGCCAAAATGAACCCAGAAGAAACTCATTTTTTTGATGTTAATAATATAGCCGTATTTTATAATAATCCAGATTATGAGAATATCTTTAAAGAGCTTTTTACTCCTATTGATTACGAGTATGAGCTTTGTTGTAATAAAATAAAAAAAGAACATATACATGATGAAGGTTGGGCAACTAGTATGGAGGCAGAAAGTATCTTTGAGGATTTGTATGAGGATATGTGTTATGATAAGGAGGATTTGGATGAATATCGATATATAAATCTGCAAAATTTTGATATGAGTGACTATATTCAAATAGAACTGGATTGTTGTGAAGATGCGAAGGAAAGGGAAAATTTAGAAATGAAAATGAAGAAATGGGAAAAATGGAAAGAGAAACAGATGTGGCGTGTAAATGTTGACGAGGGGGTATGGGTAAAAGATGAGAAAGAAAAAGAAAAAATGATACAGGAAATAAAACAATCAGAGAAAGAATATGAGGAATTTTGGTATGACCCGTTTTGTCAAAGTGATTGTGATGACTGTGAATTTGACTAGTAATTAGATAGTGATGATAGTTCTTGTGAAAAAACTAGTTATTTTTTTCTTAAACCTATTTTTATAGACTTTTTTTCCAAGAAAAGATAGATTATTCGTATTTTTGCGATGATAACTTAATGTCAAATCAGAACAGGTAATTAGGAAGTCGTTAATTAGCGTCACCTATAGCGTCACCTGCTACCAATTGATGTATAAAAGAAAAAGGCACCCAAGAGTGGAAGCCTCTCAAATGCCTTATTCTTATCAAGTAGCGGGACCCGGGATTGAACCGGGGACCTCAT
>OBVW01000288.1_pt1 | contig 36080 bp, 30 predicted proteins | sample 1495141 | NCBI WGS metagenome assembly OBVW01 (sample SAMEA2580013, study PRJEB22360) | human gut metagenome | biome: human gut; feature: human-associated habitat; material: faeces | place: Denmark | collected 2008/2010
AAGCTCACACACCCCATATGACGACTTTCTGCCACTAAGGGGGTGAAATCATCACCGATGATCATTTCTGTCGAGCCACCACCAATATCGATGACCAGTTTACGTCCGCTTTCAGGTTGAGTGTGGCAAACACCCGCATAAATGGTTTTGGCTTCCGTTTGACCGCTGATGATATTAATGGGATAAGGAAAGACAGTGGCTGCTTGGCGTAAAAATTCATCATTATTGACCGCTCTTCGTAAGGTATAAGTGCCTACGACATTCACATCTTTCGGCGCAAAGCCTTGTAAGCGTTCAGCAAAAAGTGCAAGGCAATTTACACCGCGCTCAATGGCTTCTTGGCTTAATACATTGTGCTCGTCTAAGCCGTCAGCGAGCCTCACTTTTTGTTTTAAACGAGAAAGCACCTGAATCGAACCATTGATAATACGTGCCACAATCATGTGGAAGCTGTTTGAGCCTAAATCAATGGCGGCAATCTCCCGGGCCTCACCTCGGTGATGAGGTTCTGCGAGTTGAGCCAGTTGCTTGTCGTTATGCATGTCCTTTCCTAAAATTCAAATTGATACAATAAATCAAAAACTTGGTTTGTGCTGGAAACTGATTGGAAATAAAGTTGTGGCATTAAGCGGTAACGCAAGGTCACTTCGGCTAAGCCATCAAACAATCCTACACCGTATTTCACTTGTAAGCGTTTACCAATATTACCACTAACTTGTACTTTGGAGCTATCCCCAACACCGGCAGTGCCTAAGTTTAAGTCTTGAATACCAAAGGCTTCGCCAATACCGCCGACGACTTTACCACTTTTCGCTAAACCTAAGCCAAGTAATGCCGCACCCACAGAACCACTAGAGCCTGCTTCACCGCTGTTTTCTAATGAGCGACCGGTTAATAAATAAGAAAGTGCCTGGTCTTGAGGTTTGGCTGGATCAGAGAAAATCGTGACTTGTGGGCTAGATGCCATACCAATCACTTTTACCCCTGCTGTGACCTTATTGTCTTCCATGGCTTCTGGGTTACGAATTGCTTCAATATTCAACATCGGTTGTGAAGGTAAACCAGAGAAGCTGACTTGCCCTTTACGAATTAATAAATCCTGTCCAAAAGAAGCATAACGACCATTTTTCAGGTTAATTTGACCAAATAAACCTAATTTGCCTTTATCCTGTTTCACAGAAAGTAAACCATCCAAATTCGTTTTTAAACCATAAGCATTTAAATGCACATCATCGCCGATTTTAATTTTTAAATCAGATTGAATTTGCATGCCCGATTTAGTTTCGGCTGCAAATTGGCGATTGATGAGTTCTTCTTTACTTTTTCTCGGGCCATTTAAAATCACTTCGTCTTCACTCACCGGTTCAGCATTGTCTGGTAAGCTTTCAATGGCAATTCTTGCCCACGGAATATCCACATTACCACTCAAATCTAAGAGTTTTGGTGAGGCTTTGACAACCACATTCGGGCTGACTTTTAATTTCGCCATAGACGGAATATCGATTTTGAAGTTATCCGCTTGCGCTCTAACTTCTGCCGTCCAGTTATTCATGTTAGCCCAGTTAGCTTGCCCATTAATATTCAGCTTACTATCTGGTGTTTGAACATGGCCATTTAAGGTTGAAGAGGTGCCATTAAAGCGGATTGCCACTTGACCATCAGTTACGTCAAAAGGCAGGCTTTTCAGTTTTGTTTTTACATTGCGAATATCGAAATTACCGTTTAATAATGGTTTTTCTAAATTACCACCGAAACTTAAGCGAGAAACCACTTCACCATCCATGCTTTCACCGCTAGAGAAAAGTTGATTCGCTAAGGATAAACGTAAACCTTCAATGGTCAAGGTGCCGCCTAATTGACGACCTTTACTTAAATCATTAATTTTTAAATCCGTGCCAATTCTACCTTGATTCTGAACGTTAATGTCTGATTTCAAGGTTAAATTATTATTTTGAATATCGGCATTCACTCTTAATTTAGGAATATCTAGCTTAAAGGTGCGGTAATCTAATTTTTGTGCCACACCAATGTTATTACCTTCTACTGCCACATTCAGTTGTAACGGTTTATCACTGAACCACGCCACTTTACCTCGGCTTTGTAATTGGCCTTTGAGCGTGTTTTGTCCCATCAATCTATTCACTAAATCTAAATTAATGTGTTTAAGCTCAAAAGGGACTTCGCCGTTTTTCCCTGCCGTAAATTGTTGAGGGAAACACAGATCTAAGTCTTGGTTAACCCAGCAATGTGACTCGATGGTGGCTTGGATTTTTTTATTGTCATAAGTCACAGGAACGGTTTGATTAACTTTAAAATCGCCGATAGGTGAGTTTAGGCTCACTTGGCTTAAATTGCCTTTCCACTGCTGAGAAGTACGGTCAAAATTACCGGTGATTTGTAAATCAGCTGCAACAGGTTCACCTTTGGATTTTAAGTTAAGCGTATGATGTTTTTCATCACCTGATACATTCAAATCAATATTATGTAATTTGATGCTGTCGCCATAGCGGAAGTTTTCCGCTTTGACGTTAAGTTCACCTTTCACTTGCGGTTCACTCACAACATTACCTTTAATTACGGCTTTAGATAAGTCTAACCCTTGGAAGTGCAAGCCTTGTGCCGTTAAATCGGTATTAATGGTTGGCGCAGTAAGTTTGCCTAAGATTTGTGCTTTGCCGACCATGGAACCCGCTAAATCTTGCCACAGACCACGTAAGCTTGGTGCGTTGATATCTAAATCTAGGTTTGATTTATCACCTAATATACCTTTTGCCACAATGCGGTTATCGCCATAGTTCAGCAATAAATCAGGAATGTTTAATAAGGTTTCATTACTTAAAAAGACACTTCCTTTCAAGCTTAATGGGCGAGAAGAGAGACTACCCGTTAAATCCATGGCTGGCACATCCACTTTCCAATGATTGGAATCAGCGGAACCTTTTGAGCTCACTTTGCCCGATAATACAGCTGGCATGGCAGGCACATAAGGGCGAATGTTCATTTTGTTTAAATCAGCGGTCACATCCCATTGCGCGCCATCTTTCCAGTTTGAGGAGCCCGTTAAACGTGCCGTACCATCGAGGGCAGCAAGTTTTAATTCGTTGATGGTGACTTCATAGAGTTTACCGTCTGCATTCAAATCAACATGGGTGTGAGGGATATGATCCATACCGTCCAAGCCACCGACAATCTCTGCGTGATAATTCAATAAATCACCCGTGAGTTTGATATCAACATCGTTAATTTTGAGAGGTGCAAGGCTATCTGCAAAAGCGTATTGACCTTTTTTCGCTTTTAACTGCAGATTTAATGGCATTTTATCTTCAGCCAGTTTCACATCACCCGTTAAGGTCGCATCAAGTACGCCTTGTGTGGTTAACGAAAGTGCGGTCGTTTTTTTCAATGAACCCGATAAATTGAGATCAACTTTGCTGGCAGGCAGAATGGTTTTATCTTTTGATTTAAACGCTTGGAGATCAGATCTTAATGTGAGATCAACCGGAAAATCTTCATTGAGCTGGAGTTGTCCTTGGCTAGAAAGTGTACCAAGAGAGCTGTCAATGTCGAGTTTTTGTAATTTCACTAAATGATCGGTGGCGTCCGCTTGCAATTCTACTTTAGGCACAGTGATTTTTTGTGTTTCTTCGCCTTTTTCATTGAGCGATTGATATTGCCAGTTTGTACCTAAAACACTTGGAATGTGCATATCAAAAGGCAAGTTCACCGTATTTAAATTACCTAAAAATGCGGGTGTGAGTGTTTGCTCAATTTGCGCCCAATCAACGGGTTTAGCAGGTTCTTTTTTCTCAGGCTGAGGGGTATTTTGTTGAGTTTGGGAGACCGTTGAGAAAAGCACATCTGAAAGCGTGGTGGGCTCAAGAGTAAGGCCAGATTCATTGTTTAAACTGACCGCACTTTGAAATGACGAAAACATAATATTGCTTTGATCGAGTTTCATATCAAAGTCAGTAATCGCCACATTTTTTACTTGCACAGAAACCGGTAAATGGATTTTTTCCATTGGACCACTTTCAGTCTGTTTCTCTTCAGAAGGCGGCATAACACTGGTATCAATGGCGATTTTAGGCTGCGTTAAGCTGAGATCATCAACAATAATATCACCCGAAAGTAAACGAGCTAAATTCAGTTGTAAGCGCGTTTTAGGAAGAGCCACATCTACGCCGGTTGTTTGAAAACGTAAATTTTCTAAGACTAAACCATCTTGTAAGCCACCGCTGACTTGCTCAATAGATAAGCTATCGAGCATTTTATCGGCGAGTTGAATAATTGCACGTTGCCCACTATCAAAAGAAAGTGCTGTGACTAAGCCTAAAACAGGGACAAAAATGACCGCACTTCCGACACATAAAATTTTACGGCAGGTCTTTTTCTTTTTAACGGGTTGTGTCGTTTGGTTATCTGGTTGTTTTTCTTGTTCAGACATAGTCATACCCTAAATTTCAGCCCCTAAGCCAATGTAAAATTGAATGTTTTTGCTGTTATCTTTATCTCGAATTGGCGTCGCAATATCAAATTTGATAGCGCCAACTGGCGATGCCCAACGCACACCGAAACCTGCACCGTAGCGTAACTCATTTGCTTTGTAAGCATCAGCGGCTAAGCCAGTATCCGCAAATAACGCTCCCCACCAATTTGGGTAAACTTGATATTGATATTCAAGGCTACCTGTTACTAAGCGAGAGCCACCGACTAATTTCCCCTCTTTATTTTTCGGTGCAATTTTCTTATAGCCATAACCTCGCACGCTGCGATCGCCCCCAGCAAAGAAACGCAATGCAGGTGGAATTTTACGAATATCCGCGGTATTTAAATAACCAATTTCTGCTCGGGTAATAAAACGGTGATTTTCTGCATAAGTACGAATCCATGCGGTGGAAGCTTGAACTTTAAAGAAATTGGCTTCTGACATCCAAAGCTTATTCCCTAAATCGACCGTGATTTTTTGGGTATCTCCCCATGTTGGGAATTGACCGCCTTTTAAACGAGTCCGGTTAAAGCCTCCGGTAGGATAAACAAGGAGCGTTTTATCGGTGAAATCAGCTTGCGTGAAGCTGTCGTAACGGACACGAAGACCCGCAAAATATTGCCAACCTTCTTTATTATTCCAATAACGTAATGCAGCAAAAGTGAGCGCTTTGGTATCCGTATCGTTTTTATTTTCTTTTTCATAACCGGTTGAAAATTCATAATAATAATTTAATGGATTTTTCAACAATGGCATTTTATAGGTGGCTTCAAAGTTTTGTTTGGGCGCAGAAACGTAAAGATTTGTACGGAAACTATGGCCTCGGCTATTAATCCAAGGTTTTGTCCAACCAATTTGGACATGGGGGCCTGTATCAGTCGCAAAACCCACCCCAAGCTCCATCGAGTTTTTCTTACGTGGATAAAGTAACAGTTCGATATCCACTAATTTTTCTTCTTCGCGGACATGAGGCTGTAAAAGCACTGAGCTAAACCAGTTGGTAGAAGAAAAATCGTTAGTTAATTCAGATAAATCGCTGACTAAATAAGGATCGCCCGATTTAATGTTGAGCATATTTTGCAAATAGTCTTCGCGAATTTGGGAATGGTTGAATGTGATGTTGCCGTAATGATAACGCACGCCACTATCAAATAGCATACGCCACCATGCTTCATGGGTTTCAGGGCTGATTTCTAAGCGAGAAATTTGGAATTTTCCATCAAGATAACCGCGAGCAAGGGCAAGGTTTGAAATACTGCTTTTATAATCATCGTATTTTTGATGCTCAACTAATTCGCCTTTTTGGGGTAAGTTTTTACGGAGTGCTGTGAAGTTTTCGTCTTCTGCTGCTTCGCCTGTAATTTCAACTTCTGTTCCGGCAATTTTGCTTGGCTCACCTGGAGTGACATTAGCAATGAGCAAATCTCGCTGACCTTTGCGTTTTTTCAATTCAAAGGTGACTGAAGAACTATAATAACCGAAGACTCGAAGGCCTTTATCGACAGCATCTGAAACTAATTGTTTATACCGATCGGAACCGTCCATTTCAGCTTTATCAATGAGTTTGACATTCATATCAGTATTGCGAATGGCACGTTCACCCTTGATCCCGCGGATCTCAATATCCACGGTTTGTTCTGCAAAGGCTGAAAAACTCATCCCTCCAAGCAAAAGTGCGGTTATTTTTAACAAAATTTTTTTCATTTTATTACAAGCTAAACTTTAAGAAGATCCACATCAAACCGCCTTAGTTTACCCATAAAATAAGGGGATTACCAACGCAATTATGGATGGGATTTGAAATTGTTATATGCATTTGAGCGTTAATACGACAATATGATCAAAGAAAGAGTTTCCTTTGCTTTGAAAAAATAGCGATTTTTGTCTTTATTCAGACGTTTAACCAAAATGTCACCGGGCCATCATTGGTGAGGCTCACTTGCATATCAGCCGCAAATTGTCCGTTGGCAACAGTGACTTTTTCTGCACATTTTTGCGAAAAATAGCCATACAATTCGTTCGCCAATGCGGGTGCGGCACCTTTTGAGAAACTTGGTCGTAAGCCTTTTTGCGTGTCAGCGGCCAAAGTAAACTGGGATACCACAAGCACTTTACCACCGATTTGCTGCACGTTTAAATTCATTTTGTCATTTTCATCGCTGAAAATACGGTAATTTAAGACTTTCTCAGCGAGTTTATCCGCTTTGGCTTGGTCATCTTCTTTTTCTACGCCTAATAAAACCAATAATCCTTTGCCGATTTGCCCCACAATTTGACCTTCAACTTCTACTTTTGCTTGTGTCACACGTTGAATTAACGCAATCATTTTACTTCCTCTAAATTCGTTTGATTCATTGACCGCTCTTCTGCAAGTACTGCGGCTAATTGTGCGCCGAATAACACCACTGTCCAGCTGATTTGAATCCACAATAACATGATTGGCAACGTCGCCATGGCGCCATAAATTAATTGATAAGACGGGAAGGTGGTGATATACCAAGTAAAAGCTTGTTTCCCTAAAGTAAAGAAAATTGCCGCAATTAATGCGCCTGCTGCAGAGTGTTTGATGCTCACTTTCTTATTTGGCACGACCATATAAATGAGCGTGAAGATAAACCAAGTAGAAAGAAATGGCACAAAGCTGAGGAGTTTTAAGCCAAAAGAGAGGGTTTCCGATTGCTCGAACATGGCTTTGACATAGGAACTTGCGGCAATGCTGGTACCGATTAAAAGTGGACCGAGCGTTAAAATGAGCCAATAAATAGCAAATGACGTAAAAATCGGGCGATTACTGGTGTCTTGCCAAATGCTATTAAGTGTACGGTCGATGGAGTTAATGAGCATTAATGCGACTAAAATCAAACTCACAATCCCCACGGCACTCATTTTCTTGGAGTTATGGACGAATTCATCAATATATTGCCCCACAACATCACTCGCGGAAGGGGCGAAATTGGTGAAGATGAATTCTTTCAATGCCCCGGTTACTTCGTTAAAGACAGGAAAGGCGGAAAAAATCGAAAACACCACCATAATTAATGGCACGATGGCGAGCATGGTGCTGTAGGTGAGTGAACCGGCAGCTTGCGTTAATTTGTTTTCTTGAGAACGCTGCCAAAATAATGCGAGAAAAGACGTTAAGGTCATTAGAGCAAGCCTCCGCAACAATGTTTAAATTTCTTCCCTGAACCACAAACACAAGGTTGTTTATTACTTGGGAGTGGCACAGTGGGATCAACAAAATACCAACGGCCATCGATTTTTACAAAAATAGAATGTTCGTGATGCACTAGCGGCTGTTCGCTACCTTGAAAATGCGCCTTAAATTCAACCGCACTTTGTGTTTTGGTTAAGGTTTCTGCTTTGACAATCTCTAAACCGAGCCATTGCGTTTCATCAGCCCAATCTTGCAGGGCTTTTTCATCTAATAACGGTTGTTGGCTTGGTACCGTGGTTTGCACAATATAGGGAATATTTTTGAGCACAAACGCTGAATAGCGGGAACGCATGAGTTGTTCCGCTGTTTCTGGAAACATATTGCCTGAATGAAAGCGTCCGCAACAATCTTCGTAAGAAAGCGAAGATTGGCACGGACAAAGTGCGGTCGTTTTAGCCGACATTTTTGGCCGCCTGCTGTAAATTATGTAATTGTGAGTTAACAGAACGTTTAAACGCTGGCGCTAATTCCTCAATGGCTAAGGCCTCTTCTAATTCTTCCACACTTGAAGGGGTAGAAAGTAGCGTATTTAGACGACGAATTGTCCATTCAGGATAAGGTCGATGTTGCAAAATGAGTTCATCGCCTTGATGAATTTCACCTTCTTCGATCACGCGAACATACCAGCCAGTCCAACCTGACTGACGAATAACCTCTCTTGTATTCTCATTCTTGGTATTATGAGATAAACGCTCGCAAGGTTTGCGGGGTTGAGACACTTCTAACAGAGTAGAGCCAATTTTGTAACGATCGCCTACGCAAACATTATCTTCATGTAAGCCGGATACCACAAAGTTTTCACCATAAATCGCGCTACCGTGAAAATCAAACTTTTCACCAAGTAGCTCGTTTAAAGCAGGGAAAGACACATCAGACATAAAAAACAAGGCTTTATCAACACCACCGTGATGGGCTTTTAAGCCTACATCGTTACCTTCTGCACCCAGTGTGTGTACTTTTACTATAGGTACCGGTTTTTTACGAATCGCGCTTTCATATGAGCTACCATCAGGGAACGTTAAGGTTTCTATCAATCCTGTTTTAATAATAAGAATTTTTGCGTTTGACATCTATTTTTCCTGCTTTGAGTTAGTTTTGAGAAATTATACCGTAAAATCACTTAAATTTTGACCGCACTTCGTTTTTTCCTTATTATTCGTTTAAATAAAACCAACAAAACAAAGGAATCTTTATGCAATATTCTCTCGCGCGTACCGAACAAGGTCAAACCCTTGGTATTACCGCAAAAATGGCAAACCGTCACGGTCTGATTGCTGGAGCGACAGGGACGGGGAAAACTGTCACACTACGAAAAATGGCGGAAGCGTTCAGTGATGATGGCGTACCAGTCTTTTTAGTGGATGTAAAAGGCGATTTGTCTGGTTTAGTGAAAGCGGGCACATTCAGTGGCAAAGTAGCGGAACGTATTGAGCAATTTGATTTAGGGGGCGAGAGTTATTTAAATGGCTATCCTGTGTCATTTTGGGATGTATTCGGTGAAACAGGCATCCCGCTTCGCACCACGATTTCTGAAATGGGACCATTATTACTTTCCCGTTTATTAAATTTAAATGCAACCCAAGAAGGCTTATTAAACCTTGTATTCCGTGTGGCAGATGATAAAGGCTTGCTACTCATCGATTTAAAAGACTTGCGTGCAATGCTTAAATTCGTGGCAGAGAATGCGAAATCGTTCCAAGTAGAATATGGCAACGTATCAGCTGCGAGTGTGGGCGCGATTCAACGTGCTTTACTGACCCTTGAAAATGAAGGGGCAACAAATCTCTTTGGTGAGCCAGCATTAAATCTTGAAGATTGGTTACAAACCCGTGATGGTCGTGGCGTAATCAATGTTTTAAATTCTGAAAAATTAATCAATTCACCCAAAATGTATAGCGCATTCTTGCTTTGGTTGATGTCTGAATTATTTGAACAATTACCGGAAGTCGGCGATCCGGATAAACCAAAATTTGTGATGTTCTTCGATGAAGCGCATTTACTCTTTGATGGTGCACCAAGTGTGTTAGTGGATAAAGTGGAACAAGTGGTTCGCTTGATTCGTTCTAAAGGTGTGGGGATTTATTTTGTGACCCAAAACCCATTAGATTTACCGGATACCGTGTTAGGCCAATTAGGTAACCGCGTTCAACATGCGTTACGTGCTTTTACACCACGCGATCAAAAAGCAGTGAAATCTGCGGCAGAAACGTTCCGTTCAAACCCTGCTGTCAATGTGGTTGAGACCATTTCAACCTTAGGTGTGGGGCAAGCATTGATTTCATTCTTAGATGAAAAAGGTATGCCTGCGCCAGTTGAAGTGGCGTATGTTTACCCGCCGAAAAGCCAACTTGCACCGATTACTGAAGAAGAGCGAGCAGCTTGGGTGAAAGACGATGAGCTTTATGCCTTCTATAAAGATTATGTGGATAATGAGTCGGCTTTCGAAGTATTAAATTCACAAGCGGATTTAGCCGCAGTGCAACAAAAACAAGCTGAACAAGCGCAGCAAGAGGAAGAGAGCGATTTATTTGGTAGCTTAAGTCGTATGATTTTTGGAACACAAAAACGCGGGGATAAACTTTCTCCGACAGAACAAATTGTGAATAGCGTGGCAAAATCAGTTGGTCGCAATATTCGTAATGAAGTGACCAAACAAATCATGCGTGGTATCTTAGGGGCATTGAAAAAATAACGAAAATTTGACCGCACTTTGCGGCAATAATGATAAAAAGGAGATTGTTATGTCTGATGTATTTCACTTAAACCTGACTAAAGCACAATTAAAAGGTGCTACACTCGCTATTGTACCCGGGGATCCTGCACGTAGCGAACGTATTGCTAAAAAACTTGATAACCCTGAGTTTCTTGCAAGTACACGTGAATACACTTCTTGGTTGGGCTACTTAAATGGTCAACCAGTGGTGGTGTGTTCAACTGGTATTGGTGGCCCTTCTACGTCTATCTGTGTGGAAGAGCTGGCTCAGCTTGGTGTGCGTACATTCTTACGTATTGGTACAACAGGCGCAATTCAACCACACATTAATGTGGGTGATGTTCTTGTTACAACGGGTGCAGTCCGCCTTGATGGCGCAAGCCGTCACTTTGCGCCAATTGAATATCCAGCAGTGGCAAATTTTGAATGTACCACGGCGCTTTTCAATGCAGCTAAAGAAAAAGGAATTGAGCCATTTGTAGGAATTACAGCGTCTTCAGATACCTTCTATCCAGGTCAAGAACGTTATGATACCTACAGCGGCAAAGTGTATCGTGATTACCAAGGCTTGTTAAAACAATGGCAAGATCTCAATGTGATGAACTATGAGATGGAATCAGCGACGTTATTCACCATGTGTAACGCTCTTGGCTTACGAGCTGGTATGGTGGCAGGTGTGATTGTGAATCGTACACAACAAGAAATTCCAAATGAAGCCACCATGAAAGATACGGAAGATAAAGCAGTATCTGTGGTAGTGGAGGCAGCAAGAAAATTGTTAGCGTAAAACTCAGATAAAAAGAACCGCACTTTTTTAGAAGTGCGGTTTATTTTTTAACTGTTTTTTCGAGCAAAAGTGGCGGCTTCAGCGACTAATTGGTCATCAGGTCGAACCCCAGTGTAGAGCTCAAATTGTTCGACAGCTTGTAGCACAATCACTTCAGCACCAGAAATCGTTTGTTTACCTTGCTGTTGAGCAAATTGGATAAACGGTGTTTCAGCAGGAATCGCTACCACATCAAAAGCGGTTTGAGCTTGTTGAATAAGATTTTCAGGAAAGGCGAGATCAAATTCTTCTTTCCCACCTTTCATCCCAATTGGTGTGACATTGACTAAAATGTCTGCCGATTGATTATCCAAAGATGAGATATATTCATAGTCATAAAGTGCGGCTAAATTTTTACCTGTTTTTTCATTTCGAGCAAAAATCTTCAGATGCTCAAATCCGCTGTTTTTAAAGGCCGCGACGACCGCTTTAGCCATACCACCACTGCCTCGTACAATCACACGACTCTTTTTATCTAATTGATATTCTTTGATAAGTTTAACAATGGCAATATAGTCTGTGTTGTAAGCGCGAAGAAAACCTCGATCATTCACAATGGTATTCACAGACTGAATGGCTTGTGCAGAAGAAGAGATTTCATCTAAAAATGGCATACAGCTTTCTTTAAATGGCATCGAAACAGCACAACCTCGAATACCAAGTGCACGCATACCTTTGACTGCGCTTTCAATATCTGTGGTGGTAAAGGCTTTATAGATAAAATTAAGCCCTAATTTTTGATACAGATAGTTATGGAATGTTGTGCCAAAATTGCCCGGTCTACCAGAAAGGGACATGCAAAGTTGGGTATCTTTGTTAATCATATCGATTCCTTAAATATTTAGATTTATATCATCATCAATAATAAAATATTGATTCATTTCAAAAGCTGGTTTTGCCGCTTTGTCTTTAATTAAAAGGAGATTGGTAATGATATCTTAAAAAAGTTATAGGGTGTAATACTACACTAAATAGAAAAGTAAGAGCGAAAAGCGTTCCGATGCAAAATACACAATTTAAGAACAATAAACATACAACATTATCGGTAATAAATAATGTATTAGTTTCTACAGCTTGAAGATCCCAGCTATCGATGTATGTCAAAAATATAAATGTTGCTACAAGAAGCAGTAATGATATGATGAAGACTAGTTTTCTCTGTATGGTTTTTATTATACTTTTCTCTATTGTAATACCAGAATCAATCATTTCACGCTCAGATAAATAAGTAAGCTTTGAAGTCAATACAGTATAAATAGCAAACAAAGGGGCTATTATCATTGATAAATTTGAAATTACTTCAGATTGAAAGGAGTATATATGAGAATATACTCCTCTCCCCTTGACTAAATATTTATCGATAAATATTTCAAAGTTAGTTATTGGAACATCGTTAAAAAAAATAACTACAGATATAAATAATAGCAAAACAAATATGAAACTATACGTGAAAAAAAACTCATTCATCGAAAGTTGTGGATACTTTTTTTCCTCAGTCATATGTTTTCCTTTTTGCAAATATTTTTAAATATTCAAATTTATATCATCATCGATAAAATATTGATTCATTTCAAAGGCTGGCTTAGCCGCTTTGTCTTTGCCGACAATACGAGCAGGTACACCTGCTGCAGTAGCGTATTCAGGCACCGGTTGAAGTACAACAGAGTTAGCGCCGATTTTGGCATATTTACCCACTTCGATATTGCCGAGAATTTTTGCGCCCGCCCCAATCATTACGCCTTCTCGTACTTTTGGATGGCGATCGCCGGATTCTTTACCTGTACCACCAAGGGTGACGCCTTGCAAGATAGACACATCATTTTCAATTACTGAGGTTTCGCCGACGACAATACCAGTAGCATGGTCAAACATAATGCCGTGCCCAATTTTGGCGGCAGGGTGAATATCTACATCGAAAGCTACGGAAATCTGATTTTGTAAATAAAGCGCGAGTGCTTTTCGATTTTGGTTCCACAAATAATGGGTAATGCGATAGCTTTGAATGGCGTGAAAACCTTTTAAATAAAGCAATGGTGTGGACCACAATTCCACCGCAGGATCGCGGTGGCGTACGGCTCTAATATCACAAGCAGCACAATCAATGATATTAGGCTCGGCTTGATAGGCCTCTTCAATAATTTCACGCAGCGAAATTGCCGGCATGATAGGGTTAGCCAGTTTATTCGCAAGCAAATAACTCAACGCACTGCCAAGATTTTGATGATTTAAAATGGTGGAATGGAAAAAGCTTGCGAGCATTGGTTCGCATTCTGCTAATTCTTTTACCTCTTGGCGAATGTGTTGCCATACTTCTAACGTCATTTTTTCTCCTTATTCGCCTTTTCGTTCACGACCCAATAAGCTCAGTGCCACTTCTTGTGCACTTTTACCACAAAAGAGCATTTGGTAAATTTGTTCTGTAATTGGCATTTCCACGCCTTGTCGTTGTGCTAATAAATAGGTTTCTTTGGTGTTATAAAAACCTTCTACCACTTGACCAATTTCATCCATGGCTTGTTGGCTATCAGTTCCTTTACCAAGCATTAAACCAAATCGGCGGTTACGGGATTGGTTATCGGTACAAGTGAGCACTAAATCACCTAAACCAGACATCCCCATAAAGGTTTGCGTATTGGCGCCCATGGATACGCCTAAGCGAGTAATTTCCGCAATCCCACGGGTAATCAATGCGGTTCTCGCATTCGCACCAAATCCCATACCATCCGAAATACCCGCACCAATAGCAATCACGTTTTTAATGGCACCACCTAATTGAACGCCGATCATATCTTGGTTTACATATACTCGGAAATGCTGACTGCAATGAATGCGAGCTTGAAATTCTAAGGCAAACTTTTCATTACGAGAGGCAAGGGTAATCGCCGTTGGCAAACCTTGAGCCAATTCTTTCGCAAAAGTAGGACCTGAAAGCACCGCCGTCGGAATTGATTTACCTAAGGTTTCTTCTACTACTTCTTGCAGTAGTCGGCCGGTGTTGCGTTCTAATCCTTTAGTTGCCCAAATTAAACGATGATCAGGTTTTAAGTGCGGTCGAATTTTTAAGAGAATTTCACCGAAAGCATGGCTTGGCACTACAATTAAAATATCTTTCGATTGGTCAAGTGCAGTTTTCAAATCTAATTCTAAATGCAAACTTTCTGGAAATTTAATATCTGGCAGAAAACGGCGATTTTGACGTTCCTGTTGCATTTGATGAATGTGATCGGGATTGTGCCCCCAAAGATAGGTTGGAGAGCCATTGCGAGAAAATGAGATAGCTAATGCTGTTCCGTAAGAACCGCAACCAAGAATGGTAATTGGAGATTGGGATGGGTTCATTTCAATCACCTTTAAAATAAAAGGGCAGACGGTATCGCCTGCCCTTATCACAATTAATGTTGGGTTTCTTTATTTTCTTCCGCTTCGGCTGCTGCTTGCTGCTTGTTCATGTAATCAATGAACAACGCATCGAAGTTTACCGGAGAAAGGTTTAATGCCGGGAATGTACCACGATTCACTAAGTTAGAAATCAATTCACGAGCATAAGGGAAAAGCATATTTGGGCATTGAGATGTTAAGCAGTGTGCCATTTGAACATCTTCTAAACCGCTGATTGTAAATACACCAGATTGTTTCACTTCACAAATAAACGCCACATCACCAGAATCTTCCATGGTGGTTTCCACGTTAATGTTTAACGTCACTTCGTATAAATCTTCACCCACTTGAACGGCTTCAGTGCTTAAATCAAAGCCAAGTTTTGGTTTCCATTCTTGGTGGAAAATATGAGGAAGATTTGGTGCTTCAAAAGAAACATCTTTTACATAAATACGTTGAATTTGAAGTACGGCTTCTTGTTGCTCTTCAGCAGCTACTTCAGGTTGTTGATTTTGTTCAGACATAGAGGATCCTTACTTATGTTTTTTTACTAATGGTAAATTTGCACCCGCCCAAGCAGTTAAACCGTCTTTTAAGACATGAACTTTTTTAAAGCCTTGTTTGGTTAAAAGTTCTGCGGAGGTGGTAGAAGAAACACCGTTAACATCCACAATGATAACCGGTTTTTCTTTGTGATGTTCGATTTTGCCTACATTGTGATTTTTGATTTCAGTTGGAAGCAAGTTCACGCTGCCTATAATATGACCGCGTTGGAATTCATCGATAGGACGTAAATCAATCACCACCGCTTCTTCATCGTTCATTAAGCGAACGGCTTCAGGGTTGGTGATGACGCGATATTTTTGTGTCGCACTTTTAAAAAAGGTGAAAAGTGTCATAAAAAGGACAGCAAACCATGCGATCGTTAAAAAAGTGTGTTTTTGAGCAAATTCAATTGCTTGAGGCATAAATTCTTGCATGTTGTTCTCAACTTAATTTTTGATAATGAATAAGAGTTTATCTTCACATGAAATAAAGGCTTAAGTATAACCGCACTTTGGTTATCTTTCAAAAAAATTCTGAAGGAAACGTGGGGTTGGCGAAAGCTTATACAATCAAATGGGGAAAAACATGATCGGGATCATAAATCTATTATCTTAGTGTTTATTCTACTCCTAATTAAGTAGAGAATAGCCAAGTTTAGATTATTTAACGTAAAAGGAGACAAGTATGAAATTAAAAAAATTAACAGCACTTATGATGCTTGGATTAGGTGTTTCGGTCGCACAAGCTGCGGAATTACCGAACATTACGATTTTAGCGACTGGCGGCACCATTGCTGGAAGCGGTGAAACCGCAGTTTCTTCTGCTTATAAAGCAGGGCAACTCAATGTTGAAGCGTTGATTGATGCCGTGCCTGAAATTAAGCAATTAGCCAATGTAAAAGGTGAACAAATTGTGAAAATTGGCTCACAAGATATGAGCGATGATGTGTGGTTAAAATTAGCCAAAGCCATCAATGCACAATGTAAAGATACTGATGGTTTTGTGATTACTCATGGTACCGATACCATGGAAGAAACCGCTTATTTCTTAGATCTTACTGCGAAATGTGAAAAACCAATTGTATTAGTGGGTGCAATGCGTCCTGCGACAGAAAAAAGTGCGGATGGTCCATTAAACCTTTATAACGCCGTCGTGGTGGCAACCGATAAAAAATCATCTGGTCGTGGTGTGTTAGTGGCGATGAATGGTGAAGTACTAGGTGCGCGTGATGTGACTAAAATGAGTACCACTGCAGTACAAACATTCCATTCACCAAACTATGGTACCTTGGGTTATATCCATAACAGTAAAGTGGATTACGAACGTTCGCCTGAAAGTAAACATACCGTAAATACACCATTTAACGTAGATAAATTAGACAGCTTGCCGAAAGTGGGCATTATTTATGCTTATTCTAATGCACCAATTGAACCATTAAATTCATTATTGGATGCGGGCTATCAAGGTATTGTTTCAGCAGGTGTAGGTAACGGTAACGTGAATGCTGCACACTTAGAACGTTTAGAAAAAGCGGCGAAAGATGGCGTTGTGGTGGTACGTTCATCTCGCGTGCCAACCGGTTACACCACGCGTGACGCTGAAGTGGATGATTCTAGATATGGCTTTGTGGCTTCGGGTACATTGAATCCGCAAAAAGCACGTGTGTTATTGCAATTAGCCTTAACACAAACAAAAGATCCAAAAGTGATTCAACAATACTTTGAGGATTTCTAGGAAAGTCATTGAAAGTGCGGTCAGAATTTGAATCAAATTTTAACCGCACTTTCGGATAAAATAGGCTAATCCAAGTAATAAATATAGATAATGTACGAGTTTGTTGTTAATATATGTTCCGGAATTATTCTTAAAATTAATATGGAGAAATTATTATGATTTGGGCTCAACTTTTAGTCGTCCTACTCTTTATTTACCTAGGGGCTAGATTAGGCGGTATTGGAATCGGTTTCATGGGTGGTATGGGTGTTGTGGCACTTTCACTGCTTGGCTTAAAACCGGGTGCAATTCCGTTTGATGTAATTTCAGTTATCATGTCTGTAATCATGGCAATTGCGGCAATGCAAGTTGCGGGAGGTATGGATTTCTTAGTAAAAGTAGCTGAAAAAATTCTACGTAAAAATCCAAAATACATTACCTTCCTTGCGCCAACGGTAACTTACTTTATGACTGTGCTTGCAGGTACTGGTCACACAGCATTCTCAACACTTCCAGTAATTGCTGAAGTAGCAAAAGAACAAGGTATTCGTCCTTCACGTCCACTTTCTATTGCGGTTATCGCTTCACAAATTGCGATTACAGCGTCTCCAATTTCTGCAGCGGTGGTATTCCTTTCAGCTGAATTAGAGAAAAACTTTGGTTTAAGTTACTTACAATTATTAGGTATTTGGATCCCAACTACTTACGCAGCATGTATGGTTACTGCGGTGATTTGTAACTTCCTTGGTAAAGATTTGAAAAATGATGAAGTTTACCAAGATCGTCTAGCAAAAGGCTTAATCACTATGCGTGGTGAAATGCAAATTGAGATTAAACCTTATGCAAAACGCTCTGTAATGATTTTCCTTATCGCGATTTTAGTGGTCATGCTTTATGCAACAGCAATCAGTAAAACTGTTGGTTTAATTCAAAACCCAATTCTTTCTCGTGATAACGCTATTATCTCTTTCATGCTTGCGACAGCAGCAATTATCACTATGGCATGTAAAGTAGACACTGCAAATATTACCAATGCAGCAACCTTCAAATCAGGTATGTCAGCGGTAATTTGTGTGCTTGGCGTAGCATGGTTAGGTAATACTTTCGTTGAAGGTCATATCGAGCAAATCAAAGCGGTATCAGCTGAGTTCTTACAACAATATCCTTGGAGTTTAGCGGTTATCTTGTTCTTCGCAAGTACCTTACTTTACTCACAAGCTGCAACTGCAAAAGCATTATATCCAACTGCAATTTTATTAGGTGTTTCTCCGGAAGCCGCAATTGCAGCATTCGCAGCAGTATCAGCATTATTCATCCTTCCTACTTACCCAACCTTAATTGCGGCAGTAGAAATGGATGACACTGGTTCAACTCGTATCGGTAAATATGTATTCAACCACCCATTCTTAATTCCTGGTGTGATTGCAATTAGCTTATCTGTATTATTCGGATTCTTAATGGCGGGTGCAGTTTTATAATCCTCCATTAAGCTAAAATAAATGAAAACCATCTTGTCTTCGGATAAGATGGTTTTTTAATGGGGAACTTCTTCTTATTGTGATACTCTAAAAGGCAACCTCTTTTTATATATAAGGAAAACTAATGAAGTTATTTAAAATCCTTTTTGCTGCATTAATTGCTTATGTACCAACAGCATGGTCTACGGTAGATTATAATATTAAATACAGTTCGAATTATTTAATGCCCGCGTATGTGCATTTTAAAGCTGATGGTTCACAGTATTCAGTCAATGCGAAAATTAATATTCCGTTGTACAACATTGTGTTTACTTCTCGTGGTTCACAAAACGCGAGTCAATTTAAAATGGTGAATTATCAAGATGTACGTAATGGTAAGCCTTATGCGATTTCTAAAATTTCGCCAACAACAATTGAATACGGTAAAGTGAAAAATGGGTTAGAAACTGAGCCGTTAAAATTACCGACTTTTGATTTATTCACTATGGCATTTCAGTTGAGTTATTACGATAAATTGCCAACCAGTTTCCAAATTACAAATGGTAAAAAACTTTACCCAATGGAAAATGTGAATGTGAAGAAAGTAGAAAAACAGATCCAATATAACAAGCAAACTGTCACGGAAATTACCTATTCATTTAAAACCGGTAACAAAGACATTATGGTGAAGAAATTCTCAGGTGAACAATTTCCACGTTATATCAAATACACCAGAGATGGTGATGATTATGAGTTAGAGTTTGATGAGTTTGTTAAATAACATCTGATGAGAAAAAGAAGCCACGCAAGACTGCGTGGCTTCTTATTTTATTGCTTATTGCGCATACATAAATACTTGAGCGAGGAGGAGTATCGATGAGATAACAAACTGACAGCCTACGATTGGCATGACAAATTTCAACCATTTATTAAATGGAATACCAAGCATTTGTAACGTAACAAGGACTAATCCTGTCGGAGCGAGGAATAACATAATATATTGCCCCCAGTTGTAGGCTGATACGACGATGTCTCTTGGAATGCCCACAGTATCAGCTAGCGGAGCCATGATTGGCATAGCGAGTACGGCAAGGCCTGAAGATGAAGGTACAACTAATCCTAAGAAAATGAAGACCAAGAGCTGACCAATAATAAAGACGCCACCATTCATTCCGCCGACAAGATGCGTCATATAATCGAGAATAGTGTCAGAAATCATCCCTTGTTCCAGAATGATATTGACTGCTCGAGCAAGTCCGATAATCAATGCGACGCCAACTAATTCAGAAGCACCATGAGTAAAGCCATTTACGACATCTTTTTCAGGCAATCCGCTGATAAACATAATAATGATGGTGATGGCCAGGAAGGAAGTCGCCATCTGAGGGAACCACCAACCGCCAAACATCACCCCCCATACCATGAGAGGAAAGGCGCCACTAAATAGAATCAGAATCAGTTTTCTTCTAAAGGTAAATTCAACGGTTGCATTGGGATCGATATCTTTCATATAGAGATCATAGAAGGCTTGGCGATCGTCATAGGTATAAGAAAATTCAGGATTAGCACGCAGTTTTTTACAATACCAATACATGTAAGCAATCACACACGCACCACCAAGAATCAGACCCAGTGTACGAAATCCCATTCCTTCCGTGAATGGAATTCCTGCCGCATTTGAAGCGATGACAACGGAAAATGGATTGATTGTTGAGAAGGCAGTGCCCATCGAGGCTGCGAGGAATATGGCGCCAACACAGACAATCGAATCATAGCCTAAGGCTAAAAAGACAGGAACAAGAATTGGGTAGAAGGCTACCGCTTCTTCCTCAATACCACAAGCGGTACCGCCTAACAGCATTAACACACAGACAGCAAAGACAACGGAGAATTCATTTCCTTTCGTTTTTTTGGTGAGAGACATTAATCCGGCATTGAATGCTCCTGTTTTGTTTATTACACCAATCATTCCACCGAGTATGAAGATAAAAATCATAATATCCGCGACTTCAATGGTGCCATCCACCATGGCGTGAATCATATCGGTAATGCCTTTTTCGTGTTGTTCAATGCGTTGATAGGTATCGGGGATAGCAATCGGCTTTTTGATAATGCCGTTGGTGAAATTAGAAAGTTGAATTTTGATATTGAGTTGATTAAGGGTTTGTTCTGTTGCTGGATAGCTTTGATCGGGAATTCCGTGAGTTTTGACAATAAAATGATTTTCGGTGGTGTCGTAGGAAAGCTTTGAGTAGGACCCTGAGGGAATAAGCCAAGTAAGACCAATAGCAATAAGAAGAATAATAAAGAGAATGCTAAATGCGGAAGGGAATTTCATCTTTTTCTTTGATGCTTCCATTATGGAGAACTCCTTGTGTTCGGATTAGTTAATAAGCCGAGCGCGTATTCTACACAAAACGAGCAAAAAAGCAAAGAGTGATTTTTGAAAGAATGTAATAATTTCGGGGTGAGCAATCGTTTACCTGAATTAAATTCTATGTGGTGGGGTTTAATTTTAAATTGATTTGTTCAGAAACAATTAGAGGTGTATAAGCATTTATCATTACGCTTTTATGATTTTTGATTATAGTTCTTAAAAAAGTACCAAATAGCAAATGCAATGATTGCCACAACCCAATATACCGTAACGTATCCCCATGTACTGATCAATCTGAGTGAAATAAAGCCAGCTAAATATGCTCCTAGCAATGCAACAGAAAATTGTAGTGAACTATCCAATGTGGCATAAGCTTTAGATGAATAATCAAGGATAATAGCCAGCAAGCACGGCACAAGTAATGCGTAAGTAATACTTAATAATAAGATTGGTACAGCGATAAGATAAGGAAAATCTGTGCCGACATATTCAAATAAAATAAATAAGCAGAAGGCAAAAATTTGGCTAAATAATACCCATTGGGTGACAGAAACTCGAGAATATTTTTTGAGTAATAGACCACTGAGCGGAGCAAAGGCGATAGCACAAAGGGGTTCGAATACTGAAAGTAATAGCCCAATGTGTTGGCTGCTCCAGCCCAAGGCATTTAGACGTGGAATGAAACTACTGACCACCATGCCACTAGGAATAAACACAAATGACAATAAAATCAACCAGCGAAATGAGATATGCGGTTGTTGCCAAAAGTGGAAAAAACGTGTGAATAAAAAACGCAATGGCGGATTTTGCGGTTCAGGGGCAATTGCAGATTCGGCGTATAGGCCGATTTGTAGAATCAACAATAGTGCAAAAACACTCATTAAATCCACCGCACTTTGCCAGCCGTAATAATGGTAAATCAGTAACGCCAAACCACCACCAAGCATTTTACCCACGCGTCCCGTGATCACCTGAATGACACCGCCAAAGCCTCGTTGCTCAAAAGGCAGGATGGCACAAGTTAATCCTAGCGTTGCACAACCGAAAAATAGACTGCTTAGGTTCAATAGCACACACGCCACCATAAGCAGTGCAAAATCTTGTTGCGGTTGGATCAAATGCAACATAAATAAGGCAATAAAAATGATTAGCGAGGAAAGGCATAGCCAGCCTCGAAATTGCCCGATACGCTTGAGACGATAGCGTTCAATTAACGGCGAAACGATGAATTTCGCCATTTCCATTCCACCAAGCAAATAGAACCAACTAAGCTGTTTAAGATTAAACCCCATTTCTTTTAACATGGTGATGAGCGCAATCATATAAAACGCTACTATGCAGAATTTAAAACCGGCAGTCGTGGTAAGGAGTGCCCAATCCTGTTTAGTTAATGGTGTTGCCTTGTTGTTGATATTGCCAAAATGCTGCATAACGTCCTTTTTGTTCTAAGAGTGTTTGATGCGTGCCTTGTTCGGCAATGCTGCCGTTTTCCAACACATAAATGCAATGAGCTCCCACAATGGTGGAAAGTCGGTGAGCGATAATCAACACGGTTTTGTCTTTAACCAGTTGATCCAACGCTTTTTGCACTGCCAGCTCATTGCGGGTATCCAACGATGCTGTTGGTTCATCTAAAATGAGAATCGGCGCGTCTTTTAAAATCGCGCGGGCGATAGTAAGTCGTTGCTTTTCACCGCCGGAAAAATTACTTCCAATTTCATTAACTTGCGTTTGATAGCCTTGTGGTAATGCCTGAATAAAATCGTGGCATTGGGCTAGTTTACAGGCACGAATAACTTCTTCATCTGTAGCATTCGGTTTTGCCATTCGGATGTTATTTAATACGCTGTCTTGAAATAAATACACATCTTGAAACACCACAGAAATTAAGCGCATGAGCTGTTCTTGGCTAACATCCCGAATATCGATACCGCCGATCGTAATTCGCCCTGATTGCGGATCAGCATAACGCAACAACAAGCGAAGTAATGTTGTTTTACCGCAACCGCTGGTGCCCAAAAAAGCATTGAGGCTGTTAGGTTTTATGTCTAGATTAATGTCGTTTAGGATGTTTTTTTCAGCATTATAACCAAAGCGGACATGCTCATAGCGAATGCAATAATCTATGGGTAATCTGCTGCCATGATTTTCCGCCAATTCAGGCAATGCCATCAGTTTTTCAAATTTTTTACAGCTAATCACAAAAATTTCTAAGAGCGAAGACATTTGCACAAAGAAGTTCAATACATCTGAAATTCGCGCAATTAAAATCAGTACTGTGGCTAACAATACCCAATGAGCGCTACCAGAAATCACCCAAAATGTGCCAACAATTAATACGGCAATAAGACTTAATTGAATGCTTGAGGTAATAATCAAATTCGGACGTTCGCCTTTTTTTGTGCCGATGCGTTGAATGTTTGCCACATCTTCAATTACACGGTTGAAAATATGTTGTTTGTTTTCAGTCTGCCCTGTTGATTTCAGAATTTCCAAACCTTGCACAAACTCAATGGTTTCGCCTTTAAGTCGCTGATTAGCTTCTGCCAAAATACTAAATCCACGACGGAAAGCTTTTCTCCGCCATAAATAAAGTGGCACGATAAGCGGAAAAATAATGAAGATCAGCAGCCCAAAGCGGTAATCAAAGAAACAAAGACAAAGGGCGGCAGACACCGGTGTTACGATGCCGTAAATTAGAATACTAATTAAACTGAAAGCGTAATTTGTGGCTTCATTAATACTTTAGATGGCAACGGCACTGAGTTCGCCTGCACGAAATCCACCGAGGACGGCAAGAGATACGCGGCGGAGTTTTTCGCCCAGTTGACGTCTTAATTGATATGTCGCCAAAAATGAATCGCCTTTGGTGTCATAATATTCCGCCCAAATGCGGAAAAGGAGGCTAGCGACTAAAAGCACGCCACATAAAATACTCCAAAAAATGACCGCACTTTGCCCTGCTTCAGTTTGTTCTAATGCCAGAAGCAGCGGATACAGCAAGCCAATAGCCACGCCGAATAAGGTTGCAGACAGTGCTGCAAAAGCGAGACAGCGTAAGAATGCGCTTTGTTGCTGTTGGGCGGCGGCAAATAAGGCGTGATAAGTTTGCCACAGGCTTTTTACGCGTTGAGTTTCAGGATTAAAGTAAGATTGCATAACATTCTCTAATGTATCGTCCAAGATTTTGCCGGTTGATATTCTGCCCAAAGGGTTTGATAGGCAGCATTGGTTTGCAACAAGGCTTGGTGGTTGCCTTGAGCGATGATTTTGCCGTTCTCTAAATAAATAATTTGATCGGCTTGGGTAATGCTAGACAGGCGATGCGCCACCATGATTACTGTTTTATTTTGCATCAGCGCATGAAATGCCTGCATTAAATCCGCCTCGTTTTTTGCATCGGAAAAAGCCGTGGGTTCGTCTAGCAATAAAATCGGACGATTTTGTAAAAAAGCGCGGGCTATACTGATACGTTGTTTTTGTCCGCCTGACAATAATTGTCCGCGTTCACCCACTTTCGTTTGATATTGCTCCGGCAAGGTCATAATAAAGTCGTGAATACGGGCTTGTTTGGCGGCATTGATAATGGCTTCTTCCGTCACATTTTCTATGCCGTAAGTGATGTTTTCGGCAATAGAGCAAGAAAATAAGAAGTTATCCTGAAACACGACCGAGCAATACTTCATCAATTGGTCATTTTCCATATGGCGAATATCAGCACCACCCAAGGTGATTTTTCCGCTATCGATATCCCAAAAACGCAACAGCAAATTGAGCAAGGTGGTTTTGCCGGAGCCTGAAGTGCCAATAATGGCAGTAAAACTATTTTGCGGCACAATAAAGTCAATATCTTGTAGCGTGTTTTTGTCGGCATCATAACTGAAATTGACCTGTTCAAATTTAACAGAATACCCCTTCGGCGTTTGTAACGGCAAAAGTGCGGTGGCATTTTCCAACGTTTTTATTTCGTTAATGCGTTCAATGGCGGCACGGGAGCGTTCCAACAAATGAAACAGCCCCATGTATGGATGCATGGTTTCAATTAACCCAGCAGCTAACACTAAAAAAGCAAAAAAGCCAAAGGTGGAAAGCAGCGCAAGCGAGTGTAAATACACGCCTAACACGATCAAAAACAACATGATCGGCATTGGCGTAAAGAGCGAACGGGCAAGACGTGTTGGGGCGCCTACTTTGGCTAAAAAAGCGAAGATGACCTGATTAAAATTTTCCAATGCGGTGCTAAAACGGCTGTACGAACTTTGTCCCGCATCAAAGGTACGAATCGTGCTCATACCCTGAATATATTCAATAATCGAGCTATTGATTCGACTCACAGCAGCACCGTAATCACGATAATTCAATCGACTTTTTTGCATTAAACGTTGCAGAATCGTAAACAACATGACAAGGAAAATCACCACAGCCAATGCCATGGGCCAATTTAACCAAAACAATGCTGCTAATACAAAAATTGGTGTGGAATAAGCCTCCGCTTTAAGTGGCGGTGCATCGGCAACAAAAGTGTGCAATTCGTTTACGTCATCGCACAGCACTTTCGTTAAACCGCCAGACCCAATTTCATTGACTTTGCCTAACGATAATTGACTGATTTTTTTTGCAAGCTGTTGGCGTAGCATTTTTTCCAATTCAAAGGCCGCATAATGAGATTTATCGTGCGCTTTAATTTTGTAGGTGTAATACAAAATGGACGTGGCAAGCAGCGCAAAAATCTGCCAATAAGGAAACGTAAGAGATTGGCTGACGGTAAACACAATATGGATCATCAAAAGCCAAATCCCGATTTTTAAGCCTTGTGCGAAGGTTGCCAACCACATTGAAGCGCGTAATTGCGCGGCAACAGGTTGGCAAATTTGTTGGTGGTGCTTACTCATTGCTTAGAATCTTAACTCGGTAGAAAGTCCAATTTGACGTTCCGGCTGACGGGTAATGTCGCCTGAGCGCGGTACGAGTAAAATATCTTTGCGTGAGTTAAGTACGTTGTCGGCATAGAGCGTGATTTTGGCGTGCTTAAAGTCGTATGCTAAATAAACATCAAGTTGGTCATAATGTCCTACTTTACCGTTGGCTAAGTTGTCGGCAGTGGAATAATAACTACTGTTGTAGCTGTAATTGGTACCAATCTCTAGATGGTCAAGAAGACGATAATTGACCCCCACTTTTCCACTGAAACTTGGTGCGCGAGCGAGTTTATTCCCTTCAATGCCGCTGTTTGGATAACGTTTGATATCGGTTTTTAACATCCCGATGCCCGCATTAAGTGCCAGTTTCTCCGTAGCCTGCCATTCGGTATTGATTTCCGCACCATAGGTAACGACCTTATCGGCATTGCGGATCACGATGGAATTTGGACCAAGGGTGAACGGTAACTGCATGTCTTTGTAGTCGTTATAGAATAGGTTGCTGTTAATGCGTAGTCGTTTATCTGTGGATGTCCAACGATGATAAAGTTCGTAGTTCCAGACATATTCTGCGTCATATTCATAGCTAGTGTACGGCACACCGAAGGTCACCCCTGCACCACCCGGGTTGTAACCTTTGCCTACTTTAAAGCCTAAGCGTTGATCGTCATTCATTTTCCATGCAATGTCTGCTTTTGGCAGGAAAACATTGTATTTTTTATCCCTATTGATGGAAAACATCGCACTTTTGCCTTTACGCTGATGATGTTCCTGTTCATAGCGAGCAGAAAGCGTCAATTCAAACGGAATATCAGGCGTAAAGGTAATTTCACCAAAGGCCGCCTTGGTTTTTGTTTTATCATTAAAATTTGTCGTAATCGGCGTGCGAGCAATGCGTCCGTTGAGCATCGTAACACTTTCATCTTGTTTCGCATTGAAATAGAACAAACCGAATAACCCACGGTATTTTTCGTTTTCGTATTTTACAATGGGTTCAATTTGGAATTCATTGCCATCAACACGAGCCGGAACACCTCGACGATTTGGCGGTAATGTGGTGTTGAATGGCGAAGTTGTTTTTCTATCGTGAATAAAGTGGGTGTAAATCAATTTATTTTCCCATTTCCAACGATCTGAGAGTTGATAGCCAATGTCCCAAATGGTACTGGCAGAGCGTGTTTGGAATACCGGGCGTTCTGGCGTGTAACGTGGTGAATTAGGTTGTAATTCCGTTTCACTTTGTGGCGCTCTTGCGTTTAAGTGATTGAATGTTAAACGGCTATAGAGATCCGGCAACGCAGACGGCGTCCACAGTAATTTGGTGCGGGTGTTGGTGGCTTTAAACCAACGTGGGTTACCAACGGGAGCATAATGCGGTAAATCCACAGAAGTTTCTCGTTGTTGATGATCTACGCTTAAACGAAACGCTAATTCGTCTTTCACCACCGGGCCTGAAATCAGGGCGGCCGTTTGTGCCAATCGATGATTCCCCATATTTAATTTCGCTGCGCCTTCCCATTCTTGCGTTGGGTCATTGCTGGTCATGACCACTGCACCGGCAATGGCGTTACGCCCTTGGGCATAGCTTTGCGCCCCACGATAAATTTCTACTTGTTTCATATCCCACAGGGATTTTGTACCGAACGCCAGTTCGTTATAGCTGGAAGTTCTGCCGTCAATTTGCATATTTAGTCTTGGGCGTGAACCGGCAAAAAATGCCACTGCACCTACCGCCGGACCTGACCCATCAACGCCGCGCACAGTAGGTAAGTCGTTGCCTAAGCCGGTATCTAAAATATTCACATCACGTTTTAATAATTGAGTAGCGGACATTAAATTGGCTTCTCGTTTGAGTTGATCGGTTGTTACCACTGAGGTGCTTGAACCAGTAGTAGACTGATTTCGCTCAAATTTTTCACCTACCACAGTAATTTCATCCAATGTTATTGTATTACTTTCAGCGTAGGCAGAAAGAGAATAAATATTCAGTATACAAAGACTAATTAAACTTAATTGTGGGGTTGGTTTTTTCATTGGTTCTCCTATTATTAATTTTTAATTGTGGTTTACACTTTTTGCTATTAAGAATTAATAGTGTAAACTTAACATAGTTATCATGAGAAAGTAAATAATAATTTTTCTCAAATGAAGTCTTTGACAATTTAATACTTTAGACTATGTTATTGCTACTTTAAGGAGTTGGTTATGAAAAAAGATGTTTTATTAAAACAGATTGCGACTAAATTGTTTTATGAACAAGGCTGGGTATTAACCTCTGTAGCAGAAATTTGTCGGGTAGCAGATGTAAGTCGAGTAACGTTTTATAAATATTTTCCTACTAAGCAGGCACTTGTGAAGTGTATCTTTGAAGAACAGAAAAATAAGATGCGAGAAGGTTTTGATAATTTGCTAGATACTCAATCAGATCTAAGTCAAATTATTACAAAAATTTTATCAATGCAGCAAGATTCTATGGAAACGTTATACTCAGTACCAGTCTTACATGATTTACATCACGAACAGGATAGAGAATTACGGGATTTTTTTAAAGAAATGGAAGAAGAGAAGTATCAATACATGCATTATTTTTTTGGTACTTTACAAAAACGCAAGATTATCCGCGATGATTTTCCTGTCATGCTAATCGATCTCTTTATTCAGAAAATAGATGAAATACTAAATTATCCCAGCCTCCAATCCTACTATAAAGGAAGGGAGCAAAAGCTTTTTAAAGATGTATTACAACTTTTTATGTGTGGTATTCGATATTGATAGATGATTGTTTTTATTATTTATTTGTATTTAATCTAAAAAGAAATACGGAATTAACCGTGTTTACCTTCAAAATATGAAATATTCTTGGACATTTCATCCAACATTTCATAACGTTTTCGGTACATGGAACGTTTTTTGCTAGCGATTTCTTCCAGCGGTTTGCGGGTACTTTCAAGCGGTAATTGCCAATATTGACCTTTTAATTGCCCTTGGTTTTCCTGCCAAAATTCATCATAGTTGAATAGAATTTTACTGCGAGCAGATAAACGGTATTTACCTTGTGAAGTGTGAGGGATACCGATTAATTCACATTGCCATTTTTCAGCTAACAAGCGGAAAACATTCATCAACATAAACATCGGGCGAACACCGTGTAATTCTTTTGTGGCTTGTTTTACGGCTTCTTGCGCTTCTTCATAAGAAGGGCCTTGAATTGAGGCAATAAGTAACTTATTTGGCTTTAAGAAGGTGAAAGAAGCATCATAAATGCTACGCCCATCATTGTCTTTTAAGTTAATGGAAAAATAACCTTCGAAAGGGTCAATCTGATTGATATTGAAATAAATACCAAGTTGATCTGTTAATTGCGCTAATAAAAGGGATTTTTCTTGTAGCAATTTTTTACAAAATTCAACGCCCATTTTTTCTTCAAGCATTAGCAGATTATTGGTAATGGCATTGAGTCGCTCTGTTGCAGAAAAACGTTTGTCGCAATAGGTCGCGAGCAATGCATTAAAACGATATGGATTTTGTTGAAAAAGTGGAATCCAGGTTTGGTTAGTGTTTAAGAAATCAACCAATGCATCACATTGTTTTTTAAATAAAAATTTTCGTCCGTAATAACGGGCTTTATCCCTTAATTGTTTTTTTAATGGGTGATTACAAGAATCGGGCAGTAATTCTTGAAAGGTCGCGAAAGTAATAGTTTGTTTTGTTGTCATAATGGATAAAGTGCGGTTATTTTTTCAAACGTTTTTATTAGGTAAAATCATGCTGATTTTTGACCGCACTTATTGTACCTGTATTCCATGGTTTTTCCAATTAACCATCAATAAAGGTGGTTCTTTACTTGCCTATTTTTCGATTTCTCCTTAATATGCCAAATCCTACCTTGAATTTATGCAACTCATCCCCATATTCAATGAAATTATAGAATTGATGTAAGAGAGATAACTATGAACGCCAAAAGAACTCAACAACGTACACTTCCTGTATTGCCATTACGGGATGTTGTCGTTTTCCCTTATATGGTGATGCCACTTTTTGTTGGGCGAGCAAAATCCATTAGTGCCCTTGATGAGGCCATGAATGAGGGCAAACAATTATTATTGGTGTCACAAAAGCAAGCTGATTTAGAAGAACCTACCGTTGATGATGTATTCGATGTCGGGACGATTGCCAATATTATTCAATTATTAAAATTACCAGACGGCACAGTGAAAGTGTTGGTGGAAGGGCAACAGCGCGCGAAAATCAATCAATTAAATGATGGTGAAGACCATTTTTCTGCGGAAGTGACACCGATTGAAACCACGTTTGGCGATGAAAAAGAATTAGATGTGGTGAAGGCAGCCGTTTTAAATGAATTTGAAAGCTATCTGCAACTTAATAAAAAAATCCCTGCAGATGTTTTAGGTGCGCTTCAACGCATTGATGATGCTGATCGTTTAGCAGATACCATGGCTGCGCATATTCCAGTGACCGTTCGCCATAAACAAAGCGTGTTAGAACTGGCAGATGTGCAAGAGCGTTTAGAATACTTGCTCGGCATGATGGAATCTGAAGCGGATATTCTTCAAGTTGAAAAACGCATCCGTGGCCGTGTGAAAAAACAAATGGAGAAAAGCCAGCGTAACTATTATCTTAGCGAACAAATTAAAGCGATTCGCAAAGAAATGGACGAAGGCGAAAGCGAAGATACCATTGATGAAGTTGAGCAACTTCGTCAAAAGGTTGAAGCGGCAGGTATGCCGGCAGATGTGCGTGACAAAGTGGAAAGCGAGTTACAAAAACTCAAAATGATGTCAGCGATGTCGGCTGAAGCGACAGTGGTTCGTAGCTATATTGAATGGATGCTTCAAGTGCCATGGCATAAACGTACTAAAGTGAAGAAAGATATCGCAAAAGCACAACAAGTCTTGGATGCGGATCACTACGGTTTAGAACGAGTGAAAGAACGTATTTTAGAATACCTTGCGGTGCAAGCGCGTTTAAACAAAATCAAAGGTCCAATCCTTTGCTTAGTAGGACCACCAGGGGTAGGTAAAACCTCACTGGGTCAATCTATTGCCAATGCAACAGGTCGTAAATATGTACGCATGGCATTAGGTGGGGTACGTGATGAGGCGGAAATCCGTGGTCACCGTAAAACCTATATTGGTGCATTACCGGGTAAATTGATTCAAAAAATGGCAAAAGTTGGCGTGAAAAACCCACTCTTCTTGCTTGATGAAATTGATAAAATGTCTTCGGATATGCGTGGTGATCCAGCATCAGCCTTGTTAGAAGTGCTTGATCCAGAACAAAATACTACCTTCAACGATCACTATCTTGAAGTGGACTACGATTTGTCTGATGTGATGTTTGTGGCAACCTCAAATTCCATGAATATTCCAGGTCCATTGCTAGATCGTATGGAAGTCATTCGTCTTTCTGGTTATACCGAAGATGAAAAACTCAATATTGCGATGCAACATTTGTTACAAAAACAAATTGAACGTAATGGATTGAAAAAAGGCGAATTAACCATCGAAGAAAATGCCATTTTAGATATTATCCGCTATTACACCCGTGAAGCTGGTGTGCGTGGATTAGAGCGTGAAATCTCTAAAATCTGTCGTAAAGCGGTGAAGAATTTATTGGTCAATCCAAAAGTGAAATCCATTACTGTTAATTCAGACAACTTGCATGACTATCTTGGTGTGAAACGTTTTGAATTTGGTAAAGCGGATACCCAAAACCGTGTAGGCGAAGTAACAGGCCTTGCGTGGACTGAAGTGGGCGGTGACTTACTGACTATTGAAACCGCTTCAGTGGTAGGTAAAGGCAAATTAACCTTTACCGGTTCATTAGGCGATGTGATGAAAGAATCTATCCAAGCAGCCATGACTGTAGTCCGTTCACGTGCTGAAAAATTGGGTATCAATTCTGAATTCCATGAAAAACGTGATATTCACATTCACGTGCCAGATGGTGCGACACCGAAAGATGGTCCAAGTGCAGGTATCGCAATGTGTATCGCATTAGTTTCTTGCTTAACGGGTAACCCTGTGCGTGCCGATGTCGCGATGACAGGCGAAATTAGCCTACGTGGTAAAGTATTACCAATCGGTGGATTGAAAGAAAAATTACTTGCGGCACATCGTGGTGGCATTAAAACCGTATTGATTCCAAAAGATAACGTGAAAGATTTGGAAGAAATTCCAGATAACGTAAAAGAAAATCTTGCGATTCATGCGGTAGAAACCATTGATGAAGTGTTAGGCTTAGCGTTAGAAAATCCACCCGAAGGCATTGAGTTCGTAAAAGTGGAAACGAAAGCGAAAGCACCACGCCGTAAAGCTGCGACTAAAACAGCAAGAGCGGTCAATTAATGACTCATTTTTAGGGCTTGTGAAAACAAGCCCTTTTGACTTTTAATTATGCAAAAATTTCCCTCTCTTTCCCTTTATGTGCATATTCCCTGGTGTGTGCAGAAATGCCCTTATTGTGATTTCAATTCGCATGCACAGAAAGGCACAATTCCTGAACAAGAATATGTGCAACATCTGATAGCCGATCTTGAGGCAGACTTAGAGAAATATCAGGCTAGTATTCAAAATCGTCCACTTCATTCAATTTTTATTGGTGGTGGCACGCCGAGTTTATTTTCAGCGGAAAGTATTAAGTTATTATTGGCAGAAATTCAACGTCGCATTCCTTTTTCAGAGAATATTGAAATTACTATGGAGGCCAATCCAGGTACCGTGGAAGCGGAGCGTTTTAAAGGTTATGTGGATGCTGGTGTCACACGTATTTCCATGGGCATCCAAAGTTTTAATGACGATAAATTACAACGTTTAGGGCGTATTCATAATGCGGCGGAAGCTAAAAGTGCGGTCAGTTTGGCGAAATTTTCAGGCTTGAAAAGTTTCAATCTGGATTTAATGCACGGCTTGCCAAACCAAACACTTGAGGAAGCTCTAGATGATTTACGACAAGCCATTGAGCTTGCTCCGCCGCACCTTTCTTGGTATCAACTCACCATTGAACCCAATACTATGTTTGCTTATCGTCCGCCTACATTGCCGGATGATGATGAGCTTTGGGATATTTTTGAACAAGGCCACCAGCTTTTAACCGAAGCCGGTTATCAACAATATGAAACATCTGCTTATGCAAAACCGGGTTTTCAATGTCAGCATAATTTGAATTATTGGCGATTCGGGGACTATTTGGCTATAGGTTGCGGTGCTCATGGAAAACTCACTTTTCCTGATGGCGATATTTTACGTTTTTCTAAAACGAAGCATCCAAAAGGCTACTTGCGTGGTGAATATCTTTATGAAGAAAAAAACGTGGAAAAAAATGACCGCGCTTTTGAGTTCTTTATGAATCGTTTTCGTTTATTGGAAGCGGTGCCTAAACAAGAGTTTGAGTATTACACGGGGCTTTCGCAAAGTGCGGTCAAAAATCAAATTGATTTTGCCATTCAACAAAATTATATCGTGGAAACACTGGATTTTTGGCAGATCACCGAACACGGCAAATTGTTTTTGAATGAGCTGTTAGCGCTTTTTTTAGATGAATAAAATTTTTTCATCATCATGAATAAATTTTTACACTTGTTTATTTAATAGTGTCGTATTAAAGTAAAGCAAACGTTTACGTTGTATCCACGATTTAAAAGGGAGAGAAAAATGGACCAATTAGAAATGAAAAAATTAGCGGCACGTGCGGCGTTAAAATATGTTAAGCCTGATACCATTGTTGGCGTGGGAAGTGGTTCAACAGTGAATTGTTTTATTGAAGCCTTAGGAGAATTAAAAGATCAAATTCAAGGCGCGGTAGCAGCATCTAAAGCTTCAGAAGAGTTATTACGTAAACAGGGTATTGAAGTATTTAGTGCTAACGATGTATCCAGTTTAGATATTTATGTGGATGGCGCAGATGAAATCAACCCACAAAAAATGATGATCAAAGGTGGCGGTGCAGCTCTGACTCGTGAAAAAATTGTGGCTGCTTTAGCGAAAAAATTTATTTGTATCGTGGATTCCAGTAAACAAGTGGATGTTTTAGGTACGACTTTCCCATTACCAGTAGAAGTCATTCCAATGGCTCGCTCACAAGTTGGTCGTAAGTTAGTTTCTCTTGGCGGTGCGCCTGAATATCGTGAATGTGTAGTAACTGATAACGGTAATGTGATTTTAGATGTACATAATTTCGCCATTTTAAATCCTGTGGAAATGGAAAAAGAATTGAATAACGTAGCCGGTGTGGTAACAAATGGTATTTTTGCCTTACGTGGGGCGGATATTGTGATTGTTGGTACACCAGAAGGCGCAAAAGTCATCGATTAATAAAAATAAGGAAGCAAACATGACAAACAAAGTGTCACTCGACAAATCAAAAATTAAATTTGTGCTATTAGAGGGCGTGCATCAAAGTGCATTAGATACCTTACATGCCGCAGGCTACACCAATATCGACTTTTACAAAAAAGCCTTAGATGGTGATGAGCTAAAAGAAGCCATTAAAGATGCGCATTTTATCGGCTTACGTTCTCGTACTAATTTGACTAAGGAAATGATTGAAGCTGCGTCGAAACTTATTGCCATTGGCTGTTTCTGTATCGGTACCAACCAAGTGGATCTCAATGCAGCAAAAATGCGTGGGATTCCGGTATTTAATGCACCGTTCTCTAATACACGTTCTGTGGCTGAATTAGTGTTGGGTGAGATTTTGCTCTTAATGCGCAATATTCCTCAAGCGAATGCCGATGTGCATCGTGGTCTATGGAATAAATCGGCAGTGGGTTCTCATGAAGTGCGTGGCAAAAAATTAGGTATTGTGGGTTACGGCCATATCGGTTCGCAATTAAGTATTATTGCGGAGTCTCTAGGGATGGAAGTATATTTCTACGATATTGAAAATAAATTGCCATTGGGTAATGCAAAACAGTTACACACACTTGAAGAGTTATTAGGCTCTTGTGATGTGATTTCGCTTCATGTGCCAGATTTACCTTCAACCCGTAATTTAATGAGTGCTGAACGTATTGCGCAATTAAAACAAGATTCTATTTTAATCAATGCGGCACGTGGTACGGTAGTGGATATTGATGCTTTAGCAACTGCGCTTGAGCAAGGTAAAGTTCGTGGTGCAGCGGTTGACGTATTCCCTGTTGAACCTGCTTCAATCAATGAAGAGTTTGTTTCTCCACTACGTAAATTTGATAATGTGATCTTAACCCCGCATATCGGTGGTTCTACAGCGGAAGCTCAAGAAAACATTGGTTTTGAAGTCGCGGGTAAATTTGTGAAATATTCAGATAACGGTTCAACCCTTTCTTCTGTGAATTTCCCTGAAGTATCCTTGCCAGAACACGTTGGCACAAAACGTTTACTTCATATTCACGAAAACCGTCCGGGTGTATTAAACAAATTAAACCAAATTTTTGTTGAAGCTAATCTCAATATTGCAGCGCAATTCTTACAAACCGATCCGAAAATTGGTTATGTCGTAGTGGATATCGAAACAGATGATGCGTCTCCGTTATTGGCTAAACTTCGTGAAATTGAAGGCACAATTAAAGTACGGGTGCTGTATTAATTTGATAAATTAAGCAAAAACTGACCGCACTTTGTGTGGGATAGAACACAAAATGGGCAAAGTAGGTTATCTTACTTTGCCCATTTTTATTAACTTTTTACAGCTTACATTTATTTGATCATGGCCTTAAATAGATTACGGCGATCAGAATTAAATGTCGGCTGTGCGGTTGGGATGGATAAAACCATACGCAAACAATCTTGCGTAAGTTGAACCGCCTGTTCGTTAGTTAGATTCGTGTCGAGTGGTGAATGTAAGGAACAACTTAAATATTGCGGTACATTTTCAATGCTACTGACAGTGAAAGTGAGCGCCTTATAAGGCAGTTGTACGGTGAGTTTATCACCTAATTCACGCGGTTCCCATTGTTGTTGAGGACCTGGCAGAATCACTACACTCATCATCCACGGGGTTAATACTGTGCCGATCCATTGGTCTTCGAATAAAACAAATTTAGGACAAAAACATTCAATGCCTTTGTGATAGAAAGGGAGATCTTGCATTTCAGGCACAATGTTTTTCATTTCGGTAAGAAAAATATCTGTTGGGTTTTCTTCAAAGCCAGTGACAGAGGTTAAAAGTGCGGTAGAATTTTTACTTGTAAATCCTGAAGATTTACTCGCTCCTTCGGAGCCGTTGGCAAAGCCAACGTTCAAAAAGCTTTGCTTTTTGTCAGGTGTTTTTTCGTGTCGATACATGGTTTATTTTTCAATATTAATAAGATTAAAGCATAGCAGGTGAAATCTTAAAGAAAGTTCCCCTCTTTCGTAAAGAGGGGTTAGGGGATATTTAACTCTTGTCTCTATTAATTAAGTCAAATCTCCCCCCAGTCCCTCTTTTCTAAAGAGGGGAGTCTAGATTCA
>OBVW01000290.1_pt1 | contig 35902 bp, 36 predicted proteins | sample 1495141 | NCBI WGS metagenome assembly OBVW01 (sample SAMEA2580013, study PRJEB22360) | human gut metagenome | biome: human gut; feature: human-associated habitat; material: faeces | place: Denmark | collected 2008/2010
TCCTTCGGCGTGCCGGTATCTATACAGGTTATCGGCTCGACCTACGATGATGTACCAGTGACTGGTACATCTGCCAATAGAAACGATGTAAGGATGATAGAAAGGAGTGAGGAGGATGCTGTTCAAACGGCTACATAAACACCTGGATCAAGACATAGAAGAGCACACGGAAGGAAGTGAGGGTCCACAGGTAGAACATACAGAGGAGGAACTGGAAGCACATCTACAGAAGCTGATGAAGCGACAACGGCGTATCGTGCGATTGAAGAAAGCAGCTCTGTATCTGATCGTAGGTATCGGTCTGCTGGGAGGATTCCGTTCCCTTGCTCAGGAACGGCCGGACATAACGCCTGCAGTAGCGGTGAACGACTATAGCTTCCTGGAGGATTATATAAAAAACTATTATAAATATCCGCAGGATGAAGAAAGTCAGCAGTTCTTACAGGAATTCACGACCGGAGGAAGCTGGAACGTATCCTATGATCAAAAGATCAAGAGTGCCGAGGTAGAAACCGTAGATGTATATCAGGTGGAGCCATTTGATACAGAGGAAGGCCGGCTCACATCCTATGCCAGAGTATCTCTCGATCTGAAAGACGACGAAGGCAAGAGTAAACGACAAACAGCATATATCGCGATACGTTCTATTCAAAAAGATGGTCGTTATATCGTGGATCGTCCGATCTCGATGATATCAACTGCGCCAGCCGCTATGAATGAAGATATGAAGAAAGGACTGGAGACAGAAAAAGAAGATATCAAGGGACAGGACTGTACGGAACAGGAGAAGCAGGAGATCACGAATACGATCCAGTTGTTCTTTACGACCTATGCCGCTGATCTGGAACAGGCACGGCTCCTGATGCAGGATCCGGAAACGCTGAAACCATTGGATCCGGATACGAAGCCGGTATTCGTCAGTCTGCAGACCGCGATACAGAATGAGGATGAGATACAGGCTGATGTGAACGTCCGCTATGAAACGAAGGAACTATTCCAACAGGAACGTACGGTGCGTTTCCTGTTCGATAGAAAAACGAATAAGATTATTTCAAAGGAGGAGTATTAGGTATGGATTTTACAAAATTAGAAGGATTCAAGGTCATTTATTATTTGGTATTGCTCATCATATTCGTGGCGCTCATGGTGTTCCTGTTGCGCAGCGCAAAGGAATCTCTGCGCCGCACCGGTGGGAAATGGCAGTCTGTCATCGATGAAGTGGTCATCGGGTTCATCGTGTTGATTGCTTTCACCATCATCGCGCAGATAGAGCCGTCATCGATCATCTCATTCCTGACGAAACCTCTCACATGGATATGGGATCTCGTCCTGAAAGCATTGCGGTTCGTAGGCGTCAAGATCTAGAGGGCCATCATGAAGAGCGCCTATAATTATACGGCTGTCGAGACACACAAGCAGAAGCTGTATATCCCCTATATCGGAATCGAATTGAATGGCTGGGGGATGGTACTTGTGATGCTGGGCGGTCTGTTGTTTGCACTGATCCCCATCGGTATCCCTGCGTATCATCTGTTCGGATCATTGGGGATCCTGTTGTCGATCGCGATCGCTGCGGTACTGGAGATCGGCGCTGTGATGTTCCTGACAGAGATCGACCGGGAGAGCCGCAAGAACAAGCTGATCACGTTCTACTATCGGGATGTGAAGAACTATCGCATCCTGTATGATTCCCAAGGGCACACACATAGATTATCGAAGGAAAGAGAAGGGAGAGTGCATCGGTGTGTACGTTGAACCTTATTACAGCTATGGAGAAGGAAACATCGTCTACTGTAAGGAATGTATCTGTTATCACTATGAGATCCGTCCGATGAATAGCCTGTATGCATCCGATCATCAGCTGCAGACGCTGATCGATAACCTGCATCGGAAGATCCTTTCCGTCAATATGCCGGGAGCGATCTATATCCTGCCACAGCGCATCGATGAACAGGAGATCCTAAAGCATTATAAGACGTTATATGAGACGAATGGTGATCCACAGACAGAGAAGCTGTATCGCTCCTTTATGAAGGATATCAAAGCGCAGCTGACAAGTGGTATCAAGTATCGCTATCGGATACGTATATGCTTTACAGACAACCGTGATCCATTGAAGAAGAAGTGGTTGAGTGGTTGGCTGAGTAAGAACAACGATCCGTTGGAAAAGCGGATGGTCGATCTGAGTGAGGTCATCGATGAACAGATATACAAGAAATTAAGTATGGATCTGAGTGTGGAACGACCGGACAAGAAAGAGATACAGCGTCTATATGATTATCTGGCGATCCCGATCGAGATACCGATATCCGATTATTACACGATCCCGCAGGCGACAGAGCTGGAATATCATTATCAGACACTGAAGAACAAAGGTGGATTCCGTGAACTGTATTCCCGTGTGCTCATCGCAGATAAACTCATCCAGGATCGATTGGAGGATGGGTATCGTGCGAATGTGGCGGTCAATGAGATCCAGCTCTATGCCTTCCCTGTCGACACGATCATCAAGTTCGATCTGGAACATACGCAGACCTTCAAGAGCAATATGACCGGAAAACGTGAGGAGATCCATAAGAATGCACGCCGTTACTGGCAGAGCAGCGGACGAAAGGACAAGGAAGCACAGAAAGCCTTCGAGCTTGCGAAGATTGGAGAAGATGTGGATCCATCCATCGAAGATTCCAAGATCCGCTGGCAGATGATGCTGCGCATCCGTGCCAATACGCAGGACATGCTGATGAAGCGCAGCGACAAGCTGCAGAAGAGATTCGAAGGGAAACGGATCCAGTTGACGTATGCGATCGGGGAACAGGAACAGCTTGCGGAACACCTGTTTCCATATAAGAATAGCTGTTACCGGTATGTGAATCTAACAGACGTTTTGTACTTTGCGCATTTTAATTTTTTCGGTGGCTTATACATAGGAGAAGCAGACAAAGGAGTCGTGCTCACATATACGAGACCTGCAGACCTGCCGGTACGGATCGACATCGAGGCTCCGATCAAGGGATTGACGCAGACAGGGTCCTCTACGGTGGCCTTTGTCGGAGAGACCGGTTCCGGGAAATCACAGATCGCCAACTATTTTGCACTCCTCTCCATGATCTTCTATGGGCACCGGCTGCTGTTGGTCGATCCGAAAGGTGACCGTCACAAGCTCGTGAAGCTGTTGGATCGCTTCGGTGATCTGACCTCTCACCTCATCATCGGAGATCCATCTTGTCCAAACGGTATGTTCGATGCCTTCCTATTACATCCGGATTCTCCCTTAGATGCATTGGCAGCGGCCAAGAATGATATCATCGCCCTGGTGCGTGCCATCAATCCACAGCAGGAGGTCGATCTGATGCAGGTCGATGAAGCATATATGGAGCTGAGCGAAGCAATCAACAGTGGAAAGATCACACGGATCACGATGCGAAGGTTGGTCGATGTCATGATGAACAAGGATCCCAAACTAGCACGCAGCCTGTATTCCCTGCGCAATGATCCGATGGCCCGCCTGTTCTTCGGGGACGATGATACCGATATCTCGAAGGTGTTCCGTCTCGATCGCCCCTTCAATCTGATCACGTTCGCGAAGATGCCGGTGTATTCCAGAGATTCGCTCACCTATAACTATGATTCCGGGAATCTGGAACATCGGATCTTCTCCCTCATCCTGGGAAAGGTCAATGAGATCACGAACATGTTCCTGCGTATGTATAAAGGACAAGCGAAGACGATGCTGTTCGATGAGGCAAAACTGTATTCGACAGTCCCGGGAGGTATGTCCGTATTGGTGAACAACAATCTGATCGCAAGATCGGAGCTGTGTGATATGCTGATCATCCTGCAGAACTGGAGCGATCTTCCGGATTCCATCATCAACAATACCGGACAGTTCTTCATCGGCAATATGAAGAGTAAGGACGAGATCCAACATATCCTGTGTCATTTCGATCTGGATGGCAATTCCACGCTGTCCGCTATCCTGCAGGATCGAACGAAGGAGGAAGGTGTCGACCAGGCAAAGCAGCACAATTTCTTATACTGTGATTACAACAACCGGAAGTGCCTGACGAAGATGGCGATCCTTCCGATGTTCTCGGATGCCTTCCGCACCTTCAAGGATATCGATGAACAGGAGACGAAGTCATGAGGTGGCATAGATGCCTCACCATCCTGAGCTTGCTGTTCCTGCTGCTGGTCCCGAAAGGGATCCATGCGGAATCTATGGATGGAGCGATCGGTAACGGTAATTCTCCCGGAGAGACGACAGCAGAGAAGAACGATAAAGAAAAGGCAGATACCAATACTTCGGATTTTCTCTCGGATGCGATCCTCAGTTTAGATAAAGATACGAGAAAAAAAGAAATGGACCAGGATTATATCAAGAATCTCTATAATTCCAGTATGACAGCGAAGACCAAAGGGCTCAACCTGCTTGATGGGGATTCCATCGTCACATGTTTCATGAATCTGATAACGCTGCTTCTGGAAATGATCGGGTTCGTGATTTCCTTCTTCGTGTTGACGATCTATAACTTGGTATCCTCCAGCTTTTTGGGGACCGTCATACAGGGAATCTTTGATATGATCGACAAGGTCGTCTTCGATTGGAGCGATCCTGATTCCTGGATCAATAAAGTGCTCCTGATAGCTGCATTGTCCTCTATCCTGTATAAGCTCATCAAAGACTTTACCAGGATCGTGCGATGGCAACAGATCGTACAGATCGTGCTTACCGCCTTCTTATCGATGACCTTCATCACCTTCATCGGTCAGAATGGGCGCAAGATCGCAAATGGGTTTGAGGAAGTGACGACACAGATGTTGACGGAAACGTTCGTATTCGGAGAAAAGAAGGAAGATCCGGAGATCATGAACAAGCAGAACATCTTCGATATCTTGCAGAAACAGCCGTTCATGGTACGACATTTCGGTACGACAGATCTTGCGAAGATCGCCGGATCGGACGATAAGGATGCTATCAAAAAGGTAGAAAAGCGAGTCCAGCGCCTCCTGAACGATCCATCACAAGACAATGCGGAGGATGAATATGACAAGTTCGGAAATCATGCGATCACGCATGATGGTGGTTCCGCAATGCGGGTCTTGGGACTCTCCTTCGTCTTGTTAGTACATCGTGGTTCGATCAGTATCGTCATCGCAGCGATCTGTATCGGCTTGGGAGCTGTAAAGGCCGCAAAATATATCGTTCTGGGATTGAGTGTGTATCAGCTCATTTGGTGGCTGCTCAAGCATGGACGCAAAGCTCGCCAATGGTTCACAGACAGGCTCCTATGGTGCATGGTCACGATCTTTGCGGATATCCTGTTCAGTATGGCGCTGTTCTTCCTGGTAGAATTATGCACGAAGATATCCGCTTACAGTGTCCTGCTCATGCTGGCAGTCGATGTGATCCTCATCGTCCTGCTCAGATTCGTAATCAAGAATCTACCGACGATCATGTCGAAGCTGATGGAAGATGGAAAGATCGTGGCAGAAGGAATGCTGTTGGGTACCTCTCCGATGTCGACGTACCGACAGTTGAAAGGCTCTGCTTCACAAAGTGATGCGTTTGATGGGGGCGGTGAAGGAAACGGCAGTGGCACAGGTGGCTATGGAGAAAGTGATGATCGTGATCTTCGTGATCATGATGATCCATATGATAGCAGCTATGATGACGACGCCTTGCGAGATGAAAAAGATCCCGATATGTATGCAGACGATATACAGGATGATGTGGACTCTGCGGATCATGAGGAAGCACCTGCAGATGGTGCCAGTGAATCGGCAGGACAGGCTGGTCCGGACACAAGTAGTGAGGGTGCGCCTACAGAAGCAGAGAGTGAAACAGAAGGATCTGATGAAATGACTTCTGAGACACAGGAAGACATCGATGGTGGGGCACAGGAAACGGATCCGGGAGATAATGGTGAACCATTCGATGAAGAACATGCAGCTGACATACAGAACATGAGCGCAGAAACGCAGGAAGAGGAAGACCTGAGCGATGAAGCGGATATAGCGGAAGAAGATATGTTGGATATCGATATGGACGATGACGATGATCTTATCGAGGATGCAGGAGCCCCGGATATCTCAGATGTGGGAGGAGTTCCGGAAACAGTGGATCCTGAAACAGAAGATGATCTGAAAGATCGCTCGGATGATGATCCTATTCCTACAGAAGCTGCGAAACATACGGATTCTGAAGAGGCAACGGAAGAAACATCGTCAGCTTCTACAGAAGACAGCCCAGATGTAGAAATGAACACAGAACCTACACAAGCTACGCAGCAGCCGGATGATCCAAACAGTGTGCCTGCAGGAATGGATGTCGATGAAGGAGGACAAGAGAGCGGACCGATAAACGAACAGGATGTGCCGGCAGAACATGAGGCTTCAACAAAACCGGAAGAGGATACACTGCCGCAGGAAGAGGAGAACCTCCTAAATGAAGGCGATTAAGAAGCTCCTTCTCCTTTTCCTTCCCCTTATCATTATCATGATGGTGTTTCTGATGTTCCTTGGCGGTGGTGTGAGAGATGGGAATGAGACGCCCAAAAACAATCTCAGTTCCTCTGTCGAATATTATCGTCCCTATGTGTCCAAGATCGCCAAGCTGGAAGGCATGGAAGATTATGTGGATCTGATCCTGGCAGTGATGCAGGTAGAATCCGGTGGGACAGGCAGTGATCCTATGCAGGCATCGGAAGGGCCGTTCAACAAAAAATATCCGCAGATACCCAATGGGATCAAGGATCCGCATTACTCGATCCGCTGCGGTATCAAAGAGCTGCAGGATTGCCTGAAAAGGGCGAAGGTCAAGGATGCATCCGATGAAGGTCGCATCCGGGTGGCATTAGGTGGATATAATTTCGGAAATGGATTCATCGAATGGATCGATCGTGAAAAAGGTGGACGATGGACACTGGAAGCAGCTCAGGAATTTTCCGATATCATGAAGGGAAAGACCGGATGGAGCGTCTATGGAGATCCTCCTTATGCCGATAAGGTGATGTCCTACTATGACGCCTTGGATTTTATCAGTGGGGATGGGACATTGATCCCACCATTGAAGGGCTATACGCTCACCAGTGGGTATGGGAATCGACCATCGATCGGTGACTTCCATTATGGTGTCGATTTGGATGGCTCCTATGGTGCATCGATCTACGCTCCCGGTGATGCGAAGGTATATCAGGCATCCTCGAGCTGTCCTGCAGATGGCGGATACCTTGGAAATATGTGCCCGGGTGGTGCTTATGCCGGTGCCGGAAACTTTATCCAACTGAAAATGAAGTATAAAGGAAAAGAACTCTATATCCTACTTTGCCATATGAAGGATGTGGACGTCAAGACAGGACAGAGCATAAAGAAAGGACAACGGATCGGCAGCCAGGGACATTCGGGTAATTCGACAGCATCCCATGTACATATGGAGATGCATTTCTCAACCCCTGTGATCGCAACGACAGAAGGCAGTGTGGATCCGGAAAAATACATCAAATTCAAATAATGGACAGAGGTGAAATATGGAAAAGAAAACGATCGTGTCTATGGGTATCCTCATAGCTGTGACGGCAGCATTCCTATGGATGAATCAGCCATCAGAAACGAAGGTGAACTCGCAGCAGAGCAGTACCACGATACAGAAAAAGCCAACAACGGAGCCATCTCCTCAGTCGGATGTTCCCAATGATGTGGAAGAGGCCTGTAAGAGCGCAGCAGAACGCTTCGTGAGAGTGAAGAGCGAAGGCCGCAGCAGTGATATCTTCCTGGATCGTATCGAACCGGTCAAGGAACTTCTCAGCGATGACTTGTACCAGTCACTGGTACCGGATCTGAGTAAGGATGAGCTTGCGGCCATGCGAAGAGAGAGCAAACGTATCAAAAAAGAAGAAACGACAGAAACACAGGTCACATCGATGGACAGCGCTATCGACAGGATAGCGGATGATGACTTTGAAGTTTATGTCATCTACACTGCACAGACACAGCATGCGGACAGGAACGATACGAGCCGGTATCTGGTCCGGATGCGTGTACAGTGGATCGATGGGAAAGCGAGGATCTATAAGATGGTAGAAGAGAGCAGCCTGGGAAACGGCTTCTATGAAAAGTAAGAGGAGGATCCGATATGATAGGAAGGAAAGCAGACATCATCCACCGCTTATATGAACTACAGGAAAAGATGGAAGAGAGCGAAGGATATTGGAAAGATGCCCTGGAAAGTGATGCCCTTATGGAAAGTGAGGGATACGAGGAACAACATCAGGTCCTATATCAGGAATATTGGTACATCATGATGAAGGAAGTAGAAGAAAGGTGGCGCAAGTATGTGGAGGGGATCCTTGGTGATGGCCATTTTACAGAAAAGATATATGTGGAAGAATTGGAGATGATCATGGAGGCAGACGGTAAGCTCGTGGATGAATATCAGGGATACATCCTGCGCTCCGGCATGGATCCATTCGGTACGCTGACCTATTGGATCAAATCTCCGGATGGTGAACCGGTAGAAGAAAGTTTCGACTTCGTAAGCGATGCAGATGCGATCATATCGTTTCGTGGCATGGTCGATCGAAACGAGTTTTATTGAGATGAGGTGAAGATATGGTACTAGAAGAAATATTGAAACATGATGAGACGTTCCGCTATCAGCTCCTCTCCCGGATGGTGGAGGACTGTAACTATTATCTGGGATATGGCAACCGAAATGCCAAGGACCTTTGGGCCAATGATGAATGGGAGCAGATTGAGATCATGCAGGCCTTGTATGAGAGTTTTCCTCCCGAAAAGAAACCGGAATGGCTCACACCGGACGATATCCTGGGATATGGAGAACGGATGCTTACTCCTCTTGGAGAGATATAGGTGTTAGGAGGAAGGCGGAATGTTATATCAGATATTACCAAGATATGATCATCAGTTCCAGGCAGATACGATGCGGATGTTTTTAAAGACATTGTCCGGAACGAAAAGGCGTCGATCGTTGCGAGATCGTCTATCGAAGCTCTTCGATCCAAACTGTATCCTGGATTATCGTTTCATCATCGATTGCGACGGTAAGGATCAAACGGATGGGATGATCTCTTTCTACTTACAGGTGAGTGATGAAAGAGAGAATGGGCTCGTCCTGAACAGCCTGCAGAACATGTTCCAGGATAAAGCGAACGTATTCGAAGCGGTGAGACCGCTCACGCCGTATACGACAGTACATACCTTGTTTACGGATGATGTGCTGGATCATGCGAAGAAAGATACGAAAAAGAGCCTTGCGACCTTCCGGGATGATCAGATCTTCCTGTTCCTCCTGGGGACGATGCGCAACAAGACGAGGATCACGATCGATTTCAGTGTTGAAAAAAATTACAGTGCAACGAAGAGTATGTTACGAGGTGTGAGTACGGATGTCGATGTGCAGGTGATGATCAAGGTATCCGGAAAGACGAGATACCAGAGAAACCAGATCCTGGAGATCACGAATACGATCATCAATCTGACAGCAGGAGAAAAGGAGCTTCGGGCGATCTATCGGGATACCTATAAATTTTCCAAACTGACAGGAAACGAACTGATGAACCTGTTTCAGATCCCGACCTTCTACAATAAGAAGGATCTTGAGATACTGAAACGGATACACAAACTTGAGATCGGTCAGCGGACATTGAAGGAGGAAGAATTTGCGTCCGGGATCAAATGCGGACATGTCTACCATCCGATGCAGGATCGTGTGGTCTTCCTGAAGCAGCTACAGCTGCGGAAACATATGGTCATCTCCGGACAGACCGGTTCCGGAAAATCGAGCTTTGCGGAGGAGATGATGCGCGATATCCTGACATCTATCGTACAGGGGAAGAAGAACATACCGGGATTCACGTTCTTCGATCCTGCAGAGACCAGTGTGCTGGGGGTCATCGATATGATGCTGAAGCTGCAGGCGGATGGTCATGATATCACGAAGCTGCGTGAAAAGATCCATTATATCGATTTTGGGTATGAGGATTGTATCTTTCCTATCTCCTTATTGAATAAGGATGTCCCTTCTACCGAGATACTGGACTATTTCCGGATGTTATTCGGTTCCGCAGTCACTGTACAGGTAGACCGTATGATCACCAGTGCGATCAATACGATCCTGCTGGATGAAGATGAGCATACGATCATGGATGTCCCGAAGATGTTTCAGGATGAAACGATGCGTGAGCGACTGTATGAGCGACTGAAGGATAATGTATATGCGGATGATGCATGTGCCTTCCTAAAAGGGCGCTTCGATAAACAGCAGGTAGATCCCATCCTGAACCGTACCGATCCATTCATCAATACGCCGAAGAAGAAACTCATGTTCGGTATGCATAGTAAGCATGATGGCTTACGGAAGGTCCGTGAATGGATCGAAAAAGGTGATATCATCTTATTCAATCTGAAAGGTCTCAATGATAATGACCTGCGGATCATCGTCGGATATATCTCTTTGAAATATTATCTGATCGGTCTGAAGCGTCCGGATAATTCACGGCTGCATCTGACCTTCATCGATGAATGCCACAAGGTACAGTTCGATATCTACGAGCGCTGGTTGGCGGAGCTGAGGAAAGGCGGTATGGCACTGATCCCGATGACGCAATATCTGGAACAGTTCCAGCAAGGCTTCCTGAAGGCTATCCTTGGGAATGCCGGTACGAAGGTGACCTTCCGGCAGGGGCGTGATGGAGCTGTGCGTATGTCCGCAAACCTTCCCGGCCATCCGGATATCGATGGTCTGCAGGGACTTCCCGATCGGATCGGATATGTATCTACAGAAGACAACCGTATCGCCAAAACGGTACTCGTAGAAGTGGATCCGCCATATCGGTATAATGCCGGCAAATTGGTGCCACACAAGGAAGGAGAGAATGTGCAGGCAGAAATGAATACAGAGAAGAACCGTAACGAAGCACGCAGCTTGATGCGGCGTGACTTCCTGTCGAAAGAAGAGGCAGAAAAAATCGTATTCCGGAAAATAAAAAGACGAAAGAAAGGTGATGGAGAATGGGACGGATAAGATTTCTACTGTATAAGATATCGCAGCTCCTCCCAAAGGGACAACGCCGACCGGTGATCCTGATCTCATCGATCCTTGGGTTGTTCATCTTCTTTCAGTTCATGACAAGGATCAGTGATTCCTACCTGCTATTGAGTGTGCAGCAGGTATTCCGGGATACATGGAAAGGATTGCAGGATGAGCAAGTCGGAGGACTTACGATCGTCTTCATCTGTGCTATCCTGGGATATGGTGGATATCGATACTACGGCAAGATCCAGACGGCCATCACGGTCTGTTATGCGATCATCTTCATCCTTGGGATCTTGCCGTTCATCCTAGAGATATAGGTAAGAAAAAGGTAATGCCCGAAATCTCTGTGAGCTATATCATATTCGGATATACACTTAAAAATGTACCAGTGACTGGTACATAGAATCTCTCAGCACAGATGACAAGAGAACGAAAAATTTATGTATCTGTTGGCAACGTATCATAATGATACAGGATGATAAAAACTGTGGAATTTACTATGGATATTGCTATGGAATTTACTATGGTATTCATATGGATTCCTTATAACATATACTCCATATATTTTCACCTTAAAAACCTTTAAATAAAGGCTTATTTGCACATTGAAAGATTTAGAAGTTACCTTATTTTACCTTATAAAATAAACTAAACTATAACACCCTTATGGGACGCTGCTTTATGCCTTAAATCAGAGCCTATATTGGCCCCGATTTCATATGTTTTTATCTAATGATATAACTATATATACTATTTGATACTACTGTATAGATATAGTAACTATTACTCTTATATAAATATTTAGTATATAACTTAAGGAGGAAAGATTGATGGGAAATAAAAACAAACCTAGGCTGATGCCGGATGATATGGATCTTATGGAACGCATTGCCAGACACGGATTCGTAGATATGGATTATGTGTATCGCTTTGCATATACAGCAAAAAAAGAACGTACGATAGTAGAACGCTTGAATCAATTAGCTTTACATAATTACCTTATCATAGACAAGACGTTCATACCTCCGAATTGTACAGCGAGTTATCGGACTGGCTATAAGATCATAACTTTAGGAAAGAAAGGTCTGCAGCTCATAGAGGATATGGGGTATGATGTAAAGGATAACACAAAAGCATTTTTAAGCTATAGTTCATACTATATGTATCATCAAGTGCAAGTGGCCACTGTTTGTGACATCTTACAACAGGAATATGAACAAGGTGTATCGAACTGGTATGTGGATGAGATATTGAATGAAAAGGAGGCATATCTGGAAGAGGCTTCCAATCGGCCGGATGCAATACTGATATTCAAACAGAAGGACAAAATAAAGACATCATCTGTGCTGGTATATTTGGAATTAGAACGTGCCTATCCAACACAGACATTGGCTGAAAAGAAGATACGATCCTATTGCCGTGTCATTCATGAAGAATTGCATGCAAAGGCTCTATCTCTTGATGCTATCGATCATCGTGTATTATTTGTTTGCGCTTTGCGAAATGCACAACAACTCTTGATACAAAAGATACGGGACAATAAAGACAGGATCAATTTTAATTTATTGGTCACAGGTTATGAGGATGTAACACAGCATCCATTGGATGCCATATATACGCTGCCTTTACATGAAGAGGGACAATATAAACTCATGGGGCAGCTGCCGTAATGAAGAAACTATATGAACGCTGTTGATAAGTATTATAAAACGAAGCAGGAACTGCTTCAGGAAGGTTCTTATGCAGTAAAGATATTCTGTGATGCCAGCTTGAAGGATGGTGTCCTCGTCAGTGCGATCTATATCGATGATCATATCCGGATACATACCAAAACGAAATACCTCAAGGATGTAAAGAATATTCAAAAAGGAGAAGCCTATGCGATCAAGATGGCATTGGATCATATAGCCAAGCATTTTTATAAAGAAGCCGTCATATATACAGAGATTGATTCTATCATACATACACATCTATTCAGCGTCGTATTAGGAAAGACAAAGATTCAAGAGATTCCTAAGCAGCTCCGCCCTACTGTCCGGATGCATCAAAAACTCTGGTCGCAGTTTCGCTATGTGTACCGGATGAATAAAAGGATCGTACTGCAGAAAATAGAAAGCAACAAAAATCCTGCGCATGCGATTGCTTGTCAGGAACGAGAAAAAATCTTGCATCCGGAATCATCCTCTACATGGAAACGGTGGTTGATTACACTATGTAACCGATTGATAGCACAGCTCAGTAAATAGGTAGATATAGGTAATAAAAGTCACAGTTGAGATAAACATTACATTATATGTATCTCAACTATGAAATATATGCTATAATTTTGTACGAAGATAGATTATTCCACTTCGACTGTGAACCCTTTCAGTGAATAGTTCGGAGGTGGTCATTTTGAATATTGACTTATATATCAGCTTTCTGATCATACTAGTTATATTAGAAACTGTGAAGCTAATAAAAGAAAAGTGATCGCCCTCTAAACACTAGCACGTTTAGGGCGATCACTCTCGCAAAATGAATAATCTATCTTCACTATTGTGGAGGAGATCATCTTCATTTATATTATACACGATATTTAAGAGGATTCAATACAAAAGGTCTAAATAATAAAAACTTAATTACACCTATCAGGTGTTTTTTTTGTGCTGGATAATGAAGCAGCTATATCGTAATCATCTTTCATTTTATCCGGAAAAGGCATATACATAAACAGGAGTCTATCATACAGTAAACAGGCAAAATAACAATACTGCACTTTCTGACAGATAAGAGCTATAATGCATATCCGTAAAGGAAGTGAGCGAAATGGAAGATATGAGATTGATCCTGGGGAATGCCTACGAGGAGATCAAGAAGCTGCCTGATAAAAGTGTGGATCTGATCATCACAGATCCACCTTATGACATCGATACAAAATATACATCTTGTATGAGAAATGATATCGGAAAAAGTTATCATTCTATAATAAGAGAGCTAGCTGTGGATGATCTAACTTCCGGTATAGAGCTTTCCATATTGGACGATTTTCTTCGTGTGCTGAAGACAGTTAATATTTATATATGGTGCAATCGCCGACAGATCATCCCCTATCTTGATTTCTTCGTGAAAGAACACGGATGTACTTATGATATCCTGGTGTGGATCAAAACGAACCCGATTCCGGGGTGTGGCAGAAATTATCTAAACGATAAAGAGTATTGCTTATATTTTCGGAAATCCGCACGATTACATACTACATACCAAAGAGGACACACATACTGGATCACACCTACGAATAAAAAAGACAAGACATTATATGGCCATCCAACTGTAAAACCACAAGCAATCATAGAGGACCTAGTGCTCAACTCTTCTGAAGAAGGAGATGTGATCTTTGATCCTTTCAGTGGTTCCGGTACAACAGGAGCAGCTGCTCTTAAGCACAGAAGAAAGTTTATCGGTTTTGAAAACAATCCTAAACACTTCGATACATCTGTTAGAAGAATAGATTCTATGCGGTTACTTTGTTAAAATAGAAGGACACCTGTATAATATTGATTAAATCTGAAAAAAACGATAGCAATATTTCTCTCATACCGATTGATGAAGTCATGTTCCGTATGCTATACTAATCTTACAAGGAGTGATATTATGGATAGACCTAGTAGGATAACGATCGATGGGATCGAATACAATTTATTAACTGATGAGGAACTGGGAGAACTAGTCTTTATAGAGAAACTTGAAGCACAGGTGGATGATATCCAAGCTGGAAGGATAAAAAGTATACCCTTAGAAGAATTGAGAAATAGATATGACGAAAAGATACGCAATAAAGGTCTCTAATCTATTTGAAAGAAAGCTTGATGATTTGAGTGATTATTTTGAAGAGACTGATTATAGATATTTCAACTATATCTATAACCTGATCTTAGATAAATTTGATTTAATATCTGAGAATCCGTTGTGGTATCCTGCTTTGTCAAAAAAATTGAGAAAGATCGTCATTCCTGAAATCAAGTATAATATCTACTATAATATCTATGAAGATGAAAAGATAATATACGTTGTTAATATGTTTTCGTTCAAGGAAGAACAAACTGTGAAAATCATCCGAAGAGGCTTATAAAAGCCTCTTTAATTCTTATTTTTCACATGATTTCACATAAAATTATTATAGGTAAATATTGAAAATATGCTTTTTTATGCATATAATATAGTTGCTTATATTCTAATCTAATTTAAGCGCTTAACGTCAGAAGGAGATACCCATCATTTATACAATGAGGGTATTTCTTTTTTTTTCTCTGTCTCTTTTAATGAAAAGGAGGAACATAAACAACATGTTAAATGCAGGGATTATTAGAAAGACAGAAATTCAAAAAAATTACATGATAGCAAGAGACAACCAAAACAGAAAGGCTATCGTCGTCATGGAGAATACAATAAAAAAAAACCAGACTACAATGCTATCTGCAAATAAATGATTACCAAGAACATAATGTACGTTACGTACAGAAAGAAAATAACTACCCTACCACGCTTATTGCGATGATCCACAGTTTCCAACCAGAAGATTTGATCGTATTACAAGCTGATGAGTTATCATGTGATCCTACAGCTGTACAGGATATTCTGGATCTGTCATTTCATATGAAAATAAGAGTCATCTCCATTCTAGATCGCATTACGATCAAGGCTCAAGGCGCTTATCTACGTAAGATGGAGCATATGATTTTCACAAGTGTCGTCAGACAGAAAACCGGCAATTTCTGGAGAGCGGATATTTATGATAAATTAGGTATAGAAAGTAAAGAGGTAAAAAAGAAAAAGCGGATCGGTATATATTGTCGCGTATCCACTAGAGAACAGACGCTCGGCTACTCCATAGATAATCAAAAAAACAAATGCCGGGACTATATGAATCTATTTAATGATGACTATGTTGAACCGATTTTCTATATAGACGAAGGTCATTCTGCTTCAACACTTGAGCGTCCTAGCATCAAACAAATGCTGCAGGATGTCAGAAATCATAAGCTCAATGAAATCATCATTTACAAGCTTGATCGCTTAACCAGGAATGTAATTGATACATATGAACTCCTGAGTATGTTTACAGAAAACGATGTAAATCTTGTAGCAGTCATGGATAATCTGGATATCACTACTGCGAATGGGATGCTAGTAGTCGGTATCTTGGCTATTTTTGCTCAATGGGAAAGAGAAACGATCATCGAGAGAACGAATGACGGTCTGTTGCAGATGGCAATGGAAGGAAAATATCCGAAAAGCGGAGTCCTTCTTGGTTATACTAAGGATAAAGATAAATATCTATCTATTGATGAAGAAACTGCCCCGATTATCAGAAGCATATTCATGTATGCAAGAGCCGGTTATCCTCTATCCGATATACGAATAAAGATCAAGGAAATATACGATTACAAGTTACGCACGGATCGAATAAAAAGAATTATTTTTGAAAATGGATATTATGGTGAGTTTACCTATAAAGACTATGTCTTCCCCGATGTGATGCAAGCAATCGTCAGTAAAGAAAATGCAATGGAAGCTAAAAAAGTAGTTGGGAAAAGAAGCGTTGCATATGGTAAAGAACAGAACAAATTCTATTTTAGAAATAAAATAACATGTAATAACTGCGGGGGGTTGTTAGGTGGTATTCCAACGTATAAAAGGAATAAAAAATATTATTACTATTATTGTAAAAAGTGTAATCAGAGAATCAATCAGGATGTGATCAGTCATCAGATAATACATGATATGATCATATATACAGATAAGACGGATTATAAAAATGAAGCAGAGGTTATTCTAAGAAGAATCAATAGTCTGCAGCGTAAGCTTAAAACGGTCTCCAGACAATATGCAGAAGATTTCCTCTCGGATGAAGCATATGATACTGTCGTAAAATCCATCAATTTAAAATTGAATAAAGAGAAAGCAAGGTTTGGGAGAATAAAAATAATAAACGGTCATAATTGGAATGAGCTATCTGATAGTGAAAAACGAGGATTTGTCGAACAGACTATTTTAACAATGCGTGTTGATTTAAATAAAAAAGAAATCATTAAAATCGAATATCATGAGAATGATAGCAAGAAAAAGTGACTTTTTTTGAAAAAGGTATGGTAAATTGACACGAATCATGGTATAGTATCTATGACGATAAGCCAAGAATTAGAAAAGAGTATAGGAAGATACAAAAGAGGCAGAAATATAAATAATACTAGGAATGGTTCGTGTATGTAACGCACGTGGCACCATGTGCAAATTTAACGAACTATGACAAATAGTTCGTTTTTTTATAAATCTGTGGTATCTGACTATAATCTTTCCTTAAAGTTTATAGTCAGGTACCACTTTTTTGTTATTCGGAGGTAAGGATATGGCTGACAAAACGGAGATTATACGCAATAAAAGAATCGTTTCTAACTTCACTCCACAAGAAATGGAGCAAGTTGAAGAACTTAGAACACGGTTAAATATCAACACCTATGGAAAATTAGTTCGTGTTATCATACTTGCCGTTGCCAGAAATCCTGAGTTTGTGTTCCTTGCTTCTAAAGATAACACTTGGGATGACTTACCTGAGGATGTCAGAGAAAATATTGCATTGATCAGTAAGGTTGACGACACATTGGATATTCTGAATGATCAGGGGTTGTTCGATGAGGATGGAGAGGAGGTAAAGAATGATCCCGGGACTTGAGTTGATAAAAAAGATCCATGCCGGTGCTGATGATACCTGTTATTCCTCCATCCTTACCACTTGGGAAGAAAAATCGAGATATGAACGATTGGAAGAGCTGATGTCTCTTTTATGTAAAGGTATGGATATGCAAACGGCTGTAAATCAGCTACATATCACTCCGGCCGGCGCAAAAGCCTTGCTGAAAGATTGCGAACATATCCGGATGGATAAAGGAAAACGATGTATGTATGATCATATGCTGCAGACCTCTATCTTTCTGGACCAATGTGAAGAAATGATGTTCACTCAAGCGGAAGATGTCTATTATTCACTCAATAGCTTTTATAAGCCTGAGAAAGCAGGCAGTAATGTCAGACATATCAATGCTATGGTATTGGATTTTGACTATTACAAGGATGACAGGTTTATGGACTGGGAAGCTGAAAGATTTTACAAAAAGAAGATAAAGGACAAGCTTCCCTTCCCTCCGACTGCTGTTATGGATTCCGGTCGTGGTCTTTATGTCATCTATGCATTCCAGCACTGTTCCTACCATATGGAAGGTCTCTACAGAGCAATCATGAAGGCATTCTATATCCGTTTTAAAGAATTATGTATCGATGCCGGTGCGATGCTCATCACGCAGGTGATACGACTACCCGGTACGATCAACAGTAAATCCGGAAGGCAAGTAAGGATCCTGCAGTATGAGGATACGGATTACCGTATTCAGGATTTCGCCGATATGCTTCCTTGGACACAGGAGGAGGTCGAGCAACATCGACTGAAGAAAAAGGAAAAGAAGAAGCCGGAGAAGGAAGTGAAAAAGGACATATCGGCGAGGAAACCTTATTTTAAAGATTTCTACGAAGACATGCGAAAGCTGATCATCCTAAGGAATCATAACGGCCAGTATGAAGGATACCGAGAGATGCTGCTGTACCTGGTCCGAGAAAGGGCTGTGTGGTCGGGATATACCGTGGAGGAATCTGTCGAACTGGCTAAGAAGCTGAATAAAGAAATGCATGATCCAATGACTACAAAAGAAGTCGAGGATGTATGTCGACCATCACCGGGACGGAGAACAACCTCGATAACAAAGATCATTGAAAAGTTGGACATCACGATATCCGAACAAAAAAAGCTAAAGATACTGAAACGAAAATGGCTGAAGAAATCCATATACGCCAAAAGGAAACGCAAAGATACATTGACGAATCTAACGCCCAAACAGCAGGAGCTCCTGGAAAGGAGAACGAGAGTATGCGAGCTGAAGAACGTACTTCATCTCAGGAACAAGGATATCGCCGATATCCTTGAGATCGACAGATCCACAGTTACAAGAGACCTGCAGCATATCAAGCAGCACCCCTCCAGATTCAAGATCCTGTTAAAAGACTACATGGATAGATTACAGGGAAGAAAAGAAACCGATGATTATCGACTACGCCTCACCTATCAAAGACAGGAACATCTTAACAAATGGATCGGCTATGCATATAGCGCACTTGATTATTTAGTCCGTGAACTGGATGTCTCGGTGAGCTGAGAATCGGTAGTGAAAGCCTGTGATACAGGCGTTAAAAAAGCAGGTATGCGAGTAAGGAAATAGAGAAAAAACTCCGGAAACGGCCTGAAAATGAGCCGTGGCGCATGTTCTCGGATGCGCATAGATGAAGGAGTTGCAAAAAAATAGGCAGCATTGAAGTATATGTGCAAGGGTGTTTTCGCAGAGATAGAACAACCATAAGTTTCCCCATTGATAGCCTTTCGAGGGGCATCCCCTTGCTAACGAAAACGAAAGAAGGACAAGAACATGAAAGAATACAGTATAAAACTAAGACTTACAGCCACAGAGGCAGAACAACTCGTAAAAGCTGCAGCACATCATGATCAGAAGGTTTCCGAACTGCTGGAATCCTTCGTGTATGATCTAGTGGCATCTGATGAGCATCGCGGAGGTGATGATGAGACGGAAGCAGCACATCAGTGGTATCAGAGACGCAATGAGGCGTTATACCCGCATCATACGACCCCATTGACAGAAACTGAAGGACTCCAACAGGCGGAAACAGATGCGCAGAAGCGCTGTATACAGGAGGCATTCCGCTATACTCCCCTTTACTTCGAATGGATAAAAGCAACAATGGTAGAGAATGGCGTGATCATGGAAGACCAGGATCATGAGTGCGTATACTTTTCTATCGATGAGGATGGTGGTATCGAATTTGATGGTGGATACGGAAACAGCTGTAATGACCTGCAGCGCGTTTGTACATATGAAAAGATCTCGTGGAAGGAAGTGGAAACTCGCCTACGCAGCTATACGAAAGAACATCAACAGGAATTACAGTATCACCTGCGAGAATGTTTCAAACAACTGCCAAAACAAGACGACAGTATCGACTATGTGCAGATAAAGATGACGAGGGATATATATCGTCTGGAAGCTATGCTGCGTGAGATCCTTGGAAATTTCTGTTATGAGTGAGTCACTGTTCGAACTGGATGAAACAGGAGAAGGAGGTAGTGTGACATGAAGAAATCAAAAACAGGAAGGGTCCCTGCATGGGTACTATCACATCTGAAAAGATACGGTAATTGTGCCATCGGAAGGAAGATCGCAAAAGAACTCGGAGATGAATTATTGCCCCTCCTGCGAGAAGAGGGTTACGATCGTGAGTTCCTCACGATCGATCATAGCGGGGAAGGAAAAAGCGGAACGACCTATCTCGTCAGATGCCTATGCAGAAACATAAGATAACAGCCGTACTTCATATGTTGGGCTACTTACATCAAGGCTGTGTCGGATATGCACAGCATATCGAAATGCAGAAATGGATCCGACAAAAAGGATTGCATAATGTCTATCACTTCATGTGGGAAACCTTCCAAGATGCTTGGAAGAGGTGAAAGCGTCATGAATAGAACGGAACGGAAACATATGTCATGAAGCTCATTGATAAAGGATAAGACGAAAACGGAAGAAAGGAAAAACAGAAATGAAGAAACATATCAGACGTATCATCATCGCATCGGCAATCATACTATCAGCCGCATTACCTGGATTGAAGAAACTGCAGCCGTTGGAACAGGAAGGCGTGAAGCTGACAAAATGCATAGATGGCGATACCGCCCATTTCATGATCGATGGGCAAGATACGACGGTGCGATTTCTAGCCATCGATACACCGGAGACAAAAAAGCCAAACACGCCGGTACAACCCTATGGCAAAGAAGCAAGCCGATATACATGTGATGCCCTCAGCAGAGCAAAAGAGATCCGTTTGGAATATGAAAAAGAAAAGGACGATAAGTATGGAAGGTGTCTGGCGTGGGTGTTCGTAGATGATGAATTACTGCAGGAACAGCTGATACAAAAAGGTTATGCAAAGGTCGCATACCTATATGGTGACTATAAATATACCGGTAGATTGCAAGAAGCAGAAAAGAAAGCTAAGGCTGAGAGACTTGGCATCTGGAGTCTGAAATAAGGAAGGAATATTATGATCTTACGTATTGAATACATACATGAAAAAGAAAGATTGGATCTTATAAAAAACATCAAAGAGAATTATCTCATCGTGGAGGAAAGCAAGATATCTCCTTCAAAAAAGCAAAACAGCAAAAAGAAGATCCAATTCATAGAAATAGAAAAACGGAACTAATTGTACCACTCACTGGTACAAAGAAAACGAAAACAGAAACGTAAAGGAGAAACTGACATGAATAAAATCATCGCTATAACAAACAGAAAAGGTGGCAGTGGAAAGACGACGACCGCCAAGAATCTAGCATACGATCTCACACTGAACGGGAAACATGTGCTGCTCATCGATCTGGATCCACAATGCAATGCGACCGAAGGGCTGACGAGTAGAAAGTATAGCCGGACTGTCATCGGGATGCTGGAATGGATGCCGGTACGAAAGTGTATCTACAAAACAAGGTTCAAAGATCTGGATATCCTGCCGGGTAATGATTATCTTGCCAGTACAGAGGTACAGGACGATATCTTGATAAAACAGGTATTACCAATCCGAGAGGATTATGATCACATCGTCATCGACACATCGCCCTATTTCAATAAGCTCACCGCAGAAATACTTAAGATCAGTGACCTGGTCATCATCCCAACCCTGCTGGAAGACGATTCTATGAGAGGCGTCATGACGACAATCCGGGAACTGATGGCATTGTTTGGGGAAAGCATCCGCTGCAGGGTTTTGGCAACGATGGTGGACAGAAGCAAATATGCAGAGAATCTATTCACAGCTTTGAAAGAGGATATCGGAACATTATGCTTCGACACCTATATCCGGGAGAATCGGATACCAGTCCGAAGAGCAAGGCAGCATCATGCGCCGCTCTCTTATCGCTACCGGTATACATCGAAGGCTGCCAGAGACTACGAAAGGCTCACAAAAGAAATACTGGAGGTGATATGATATGGCGAAGAAAAGCATCCTCGGGGAGTTCATGCAAAGCTCTGCAGGAAAGAAGCTGGGCTTTGACAATCACATCAAGAACATCCATTATGCAAAAATCAAGCGACCGCAACGAAATCGCGAATTAAGAAGAATCGATGAATTGGCTGAAGATATCCGGGAGGACGGCCTGGAAAACAACCTTCTGGTACGAACGATAGAAGATGACAGATACGAAGTAGAACTGATCGGAGGGGAACGCCGATATTCTGCGATCCTGCGAAATATCGAACATGGAGATAGGACCTATGAATATATCCCCTGTAAGGTCTTGACGATGAGTGATATAGACGCGCGGAAACGTTTGATCTTGAACAATATGGAAAATGATCCGTTGACGAATGCCGAAAAACTGGAAGCTGTCGAGGAACTGAAAGAGATATACAAAGCAAAGAAGGAGGCCGGTGAAAACATCCCGGGGCGTATCCAGACGATCATCGCAAGTGAGATGGGGCTGAAGAAATCCCAGGTAGCCAATTATGAAAAGATTCTGAATCATGCATCAGAGGAAGTCAGAGAGAGCATCCGGAAAGAAGAACTGCCTCTTGATGCAGCTGTGACACTGGTCGATCTGGATGAAGAAGAACAACGCCGGTTTCTGAACGAACATGATACCTACAGTAAGAAAGCGGTGGAATCCTACAAAGAAGCAAAGCATGTGCAAGAGCATCCGATCGAAAAGCAGCTGTATTATGATGAATACGATGAGATCCAAGAAATCGATATAGAGGATGTAGATCAAAGGAAGGATACAGAGGGTGATGAAGCCTTAGAAAGTGAAGCATGGGACAGCAGAACAGATACGATCCCTGTTGAAACGATCGAGGATATCATGACGGATATCGTCAATAGCATGGATAAACTGGAGCCGAAACTCCATGGCGTCGAATTCCGTAATGAATATGCACAGTATCTCAAGGTCAGCGATGAAATCAATACATTGATGGAATTACTTGGACTTGAATGCGAGGAAAATCAGATCAAAGATGATCATTAAGAAATGGCAATGATGCGAATATATAAATCGATATTTGAGGTTAAAAAAATCATATATGGCTTTTTATTCCTTTTATCCATTGTCGTATTTATGATTTCTGCCTGTAAGCTGATCAGTATTTACTTTCTGAATTATCAGGAGCGAAAGGAAAAGGATGCGGTACAGGAGGTTGCCAAGGTTCCGAAGAATCTGGAAAAGGAAAATTTTACAATCGACTGGAAGGCGTTGAAGAAGAAAAACCCGGATGTTGTCGGCTGGATTTTGATTCCCGATACAGATATATCTTATCCAATCGTACAGGGGAGCGATAATTCCTATTATCTGAATCACACTTTTGAAAAAAAGGAAAATTATGCCGGTTCTATTTTTATGGATGCCGGCGTAGATGCTTCCTTTCAGGATAGAAATACCACCATCTACGGACACAATGTCAAGCATGGGACCATGTTTGCCGAGCTGGAGAATTTTAAGGAGCAGACATTTTTTGAAAAGCATCCGTATCTTTATATTTTTACGGAGAAGCAGAATTACCGCTGTGAAATCTTCAGTATGTATACAACGGCCGCAACAAGTGCTTCCTATCGGCTGCAGTATGCGGATGATGCAGACTTCAAAGGCTATGTGGATATGGTAAAGGAGCTTTCGGATTTCAAGCGAAAGGTCTCCGTTAAGAGGCGTGATCGTATCGTCTCTTTGAGTACCTGCTCCTATGAACGGAATGGGCAGCCGGACGAGCTGCGATATCTGTTGCATGCAAAACTGGTTCCCAAACTTCAAAGTTCTCAGGCAAGTGTTCTGACATTAAAGACCACATCCCGCCGGAGTCCTCTAAATCCAGGAAATAAAAGGTAGATTTGGTAGTGTACCAGTCACTGGTACAAGGTCGTGCACAACATGGAAACACATAAGGAGGAAAAATGAAAAATCGCAGAACGGATATATCCTGCAGGATAAAAAAAAGCAATCGTAAGTGTAGCGATCAATGTGACCACGATCGTACAAGAGCTATACGCAGAGGACCGAAAAGAGCTGATCGCTCAGATATCTGAAAGGAAAAGAAGAAAATATAAAGTTGCTTTGCATATGGTCAATATAAGCAAAACGATCACACACCTTGCGATGAATTATCTGCTCATGAAGATCATGTGGCAGATCGTCATGGACCCACCATTCGGCAAAGAAAAATACATGTTCTCATTCGAAGGCTGTCGTGCGTTGTTTGCTTGCTTTGCGTTGTTTGCTTGCTTCACTGTGATCATCGTCGATATTGAATGCACGAGGTGGATGTGTAAAAAGAAATCTATCAATATAGATAAATACCTTCGTATGCTCCCCTACCTGCCGATTAGTGGTGTCATATATCTATTCATAGCAGATATCGGAAACACAGATATCCTTTATCATATATTCCTTATCTTCCTGCTGTTTTCGATATGTAAATCTCTGTCGAAAGCTATGGAACCTATCGTTTATCCATATTCCTCTATATCTCAGTAAACAACGAAAGATCAAGTGTACCAGTGACTGGTACAGCAAAGAAAGGGGTACGTGCATATGATATTCTGGAAAAGATTCTATATCGTAAGGGAAACAAAAAGGCTCATGTCTACTCTGCCGATCACGAAAACACCTGTTTCTTACTTGTATTTTCAAATAGAGAGGATCGATTTCTATCGAATGAAGTATCGCTTCATTCTGGAGACCGATGCAGCCCACGGTCATCGAATCACAACATCCTAGAGAAAAGCAAGCCATCGATATTTGTACTATGATATGCCGGATAGTTTGCAGTATACGAGGACAGAAATTTGGAAATTGAGAATGCAAAAAAACAGTCAGCAAACGGTGAGGATCCCTTTCTACACCGATGCGATGCATTTGTTTGAAAATGAAGATATATGCTTTTTCAGTTGGTGTGATAATGGCATCACACCAACGAAGCCGGGATTGTATATATTGGGATGAATCTGTAGTAACAGGAATGCAAATCAAGGAGTCTTATACATGAAGATAAAAGAGAATCTTGCATACTGTAGAAGAAAAAGGAAATTGAGTTATCGTGAGCTTGGAGAGTTGACGAATATCAACTATGTTACTCTTTACTATATAGAATGTGGTAAAACTTCAAATCCTCAGATATTGGTCATCGTTACATTAGCTCAGTTTTTCAATATCAGTCTTGATGAATTTGTAAATGTTGATTTGAAATGTAAAAACAATATAGAGGATAAAGCAAACGATACATAAAACGGAATACATATAGAGCGTCATTATAAATGTACCAGTGAGTGGTACAAAAAAAATCTGCTGTTGCAGTCGGCAGAGAATCACCATAGCCTCATCTTCTGTAAAATAAGTGCTATGGAAATGGACAGAGCCTCAACGAGAATCATTACTACCGAGATTATAAATCTTTATAAGATTTATAAATCGCGAGAATACTAGAAACTATTGTTAAGATCTTAATTATGTAATCAAAATATTCCATAATCATCGGCTCCTTTCTACAGGAGACGATATCTGTCCAGATTCCCTGCCGACTGTAACAGCAGAAATGAACAATTACTTGTTCATTATAGAAAGTATATCATGGAAAGTGAGGATTTTAAATGTATTTACAAAAAAACTTCAATTATTTAAAAAAGAAAAATAATCTTACTTATCGAGATATCAGATCATTCCTCAAATGTGGTACAGAAACGATAAATATAGTAAGTAATGGTGATCAAAATAATGTGCGTATCGAGATAGTAGTAAAACTTGCTGAATTGTTAAATGTAAGTCTAGATGAATTGGTTAAAATAGATCTTGAAAATCTAGAGAAAAATACATAATTCAAAATATGTACCAGTGAGTGGTACAAAAAATCTGTTGTAGAAGTCGACAGAGTAGCGATTACAGTCTATACATCTCAAGGATTTTTGAGATAAGAACTGTAATTTGAACTGATACTTATGAAAACCAAAAAACTAATATGAATCATATCTTACTTCTTAGAAGTTTTATATAACTCAATAAGAGTCCTGATAATCAATAAGATTATATTTACAAAATTAAAAATTCCATAAACATCATCTCCTTTCTACCAGGAGATGACATCAGTTCCGTTTCTCTGCCGACTTCTACAACAGATCATGATCGAGTAATTCGCTACAGCTTTCAAAACAGAAAGGATGAGTATGATGTATCTACAAAAAAATTTTAATTATCTAAAATTTAGAGAAGATCTATCCTTTAGAAAAATTGCAAAAGAAACAGGTATCAATACAAATACGCTTCAGATATTATCTAAGAAAAATGATGAAAATATGAGGATAGAAGTAGTTTTGAAGCTTGCCGATTTCTTTCAGGTATCGTTAGATGAATTCGTAAAAAAAGATCTGACGACTCATTTCTAAGAGGATGTACCAGTCACTGGTACATATTCAAAAAATAAGAAAGGATCATGTCCCGTCTGTGAAGGCACATGGATGACATGCCCATGTACCACTCACTGGTACATGAACAAGTAGTTACTGAAGGTGGTATCTCTACACTCAAAAAATAAAATAACAGCGACAGAGACTACTGAACGATTACGCATAGGAAATCTACCTATTATAAGCTACAGAATAAATATTGTAAGGAAATAGAGCAATGGAAGAAGCAAGAAGTCTGATCATATTTCTGATCATCAATCTATCTGCCTTCCTCTGTTATCTGCTAGGAAAAGCAGATACGGAGAAGCGAAAACATCATGAAGAAGAATAAGCAAAAAAAAACTCATATAGACTTTGTTATGAAAATGTACCAGTCACTGGTACAAAGGAAGGAGGCTATCGATGGTATGGATCCTTATCATTGGAATCGTATGCATTTCATTCAGCATATTGTCATATGCCCTTTGCAAGGTAAGTGATGAAGCTGATAGACGAGCAGGATATGACGAATAAAAAATGTACCAGTCACTGGTACATTCGAGCATTCCTACCAAACATCTTATGAAAAAGATCCGATAAGATGGATATTCATATGAAAAGGTGTCATGAGCCATATCTCGGCATAAACATAGGAGCTTACATACGGAGCGGAGAAAATCATGCTAATGTTCCCGGAATACATCATCGTTCCCGGAAACAGATGAAATCGTGGAAATCAGACAGTAATCAAAAAAATGGAAATGCTTTTCCGTAACATCGAAGGATATATCCTAACTTCTGGTCGACCGTAGAGACATGTAAGAAAAATGTAATAAAGAAGTTCTTCTGTATGCATGGATCAGGCCTCTACGATCGGCTACAAGCTAGGATATGATCCGCTTATAATTATAACAGATAGGAAAGAAAAAGCCAGAATAATGCAAGGCAATCGTACCAGTCACTGGTACATGTCATGCGCAAGTGAAAATGATACATTTGGTAAACAAATAGGAATTTAACATAAAAAGAGATATCGAAGGGTATATGTAATTGTTATCACCTTACGATAGTGATATACTAAAAATAGATAGAAAAGTGGAGGGAATATATTATGAAGAAATTATTAAGTATTGCTGCAGTGGCAGCTCTCGTATTGACAGGATGCAACAAGGATCTAAAAGTCACACCGGCAGATAAGCTGACTATAGAATATGGAGATAAACTCGACAACAACAAACTCTTTGACGCAAAAAAATCTGATAAAAATATCAAAGTAGATAAAGTACAGGATTTTAATGCAAAGAAAGTTGGATATCAGACCTTGAAGGTCACATTTACGGATGGGGATAAGACTATCCAGAAAGATATGAAGATCACAGTTAAAGATACGAAGAAACCTGAAATTGTACTGAAGAAGGATAAAGTCACGATCACTGCAGGTGATAAACTTAATCTGAAAGACAATGTAAAATCAGTAAAGGATCCCGTAGATGGTGCTTTGAAATACAGTGATAAAGAAACTAAAAAATCCGGCTACTACATTGATAAAGGAAAATTAAACACAAAGAAAGCCGGAACTTATGAAGTCATTGTAAAAGCATTTGATGTGAACGGAAACAAGACGGAGAAGAAATTCAAAGTCATCGTAAAGGAAAAAGAAAAGGCAAAAGCAACTACGGAAGGACAGAAATCTGAAGCAGCCCAGAATAACAATAATGCTGGACAACGATCAGAGACATCCTCTCCATCTACAGGTAATCAAAATGCAGGGACAAGTGGAGGACAAGGAAGCAGCACTGCGAATACCGGAAGCTCTTCCGGTTCCAATGGAGCGCAGAGCTCCGCTTCATCCCAGGCAGAGCCTTCAACACCTACTCCGGCACCTTCTGAGCCATATATCGTAGATGATGGAAGGAAAGATCCTAGAGCACTCCCGATATCTATGCAGTCTCCTATATTTGATACTCCAGAAGAAGCATACGCTTGGGCTGACCAATATTATGAATCAGATGATGAAAATAATCCATATTGGGGACTAGGCTATCATGGTGTTGGAATAACCTATAGTGATGGATCAGAAAAGTATAGTATAGCTTGGTATTAGATATTATAGAAGCGAAAATATCGCTTCTTTTTTGTTAATAGAAAATCAAGACGGACAGAGGTTCGTCTTTTTTTATTGGAGGTGAACATATGAATTACTACAAGGTAAGATATGGCTCGCAGCTGCTCGCAGCGTAAGACGAATACAAGAAAAGGTTTCATATATGTCAGCGTATGAGTAATTCCTACATCAGAAAATATGTGAAAATTTATGGAGGAAAACGAGATGCGGAAGAAATTAAAAAGTATCATCATGATATTCGCTTCGATCTTGCTATGTGGATCTAATATGTTATCCACGATAACGATCAAAGCCAATGTCACAAAGCTGGAAGATACCGGATACTGGCATAGCGGACAAGCACACAATCCTGATAATCCTGCGCAAACTGCATGGTTCGATCATCAAAAGATTGAAAAGATCCATGTCGAACAAGGTATCGGTGTATGTAGTGAGCCTTGGGAGGTAATCAATGGTTGGAGTGGTTATACGGTTACACAGACACAAAAATGGGATTTATCAGATATATGGTACTATGCGTATGTCAACACCAATCAATCCAATTGGAATTATGCAGTTGGCCAACTGATGGTATGGGAATATCTAGGATATAAACCTACGGACCATAATGTTCCGAATTACGAGAAACGAAAAGCTGAAGTCAATACAATGATCAAGAATATGACAAAGCGCCCTAGTTTCAATGGAAAAACAGTTACCTTGAATGCCGGTGCAAGCACTACACTGACTGACACCAATAACGTCCTGCAAGATTTCAAAGGTAAGGAAAGTATTCCGAAAGGAATTACAGTAAAACGTAGTGGAAATAAATTAACGATTACTGCCAGTGCTAGTGCAAGTGAAACTAGCACATATCGACTGAATAAGATCAAACCGGAAATGGTTGGACAGTCCCTTGTACATAGAAAAGCCGGTGGTCAAGATATTGTTTTTCCACTTTTAAAAGATCCGATATCCTTTTCATTAAAAGTCAAAGCCAACAAGTATGGTGCACTAAAGATCACGAAACAAGACGAAGATGGAAAACTAGTCCCGAACACATCCTTCAAGGTATCTAAAAATGCCGATATATCTTCCCCGATCGGAACCTATAAAACGGGCTCTGATGGTACTGTCACGGTAAATGACCTTGCCCCTGCGACTTACTATGTGCAGGAGAGTGCTGTACCAAGTCATCTGATTCTGGACAAGACGATCTATAAAGTAAGCGTATCTGCCAATAAGACAGCCTCTTTCACCGCACGAAACGAATGGAAGAAAGGTCGTGTCCAGATCCGTAAGGTCGATACGGATTCCAAGAAACAAGTCGCAGGTGCGACGTATGCGATCTTCAACCAACAAGGTCAGGAGCTCCAGCGACTCGTTACGAAGGCATCCGGTTATTCTCTGTCCGGGTATCTGCGTGTTGGCGAGTATTATGTAAAAGAGGTCATTGCTCCGAAAGGATATACGCTAAATAAGACGAAATACCCTGTCACGATCTCCAATAATAACCAGACCATTACCGTGACAGGCACAGATAAGCGCCAGTCCGGCACATTGAAACTATCCAAGGCAGATAGTAAGACGAATAAAAAACCACAGGGAGACGCAACGCTGCAGGGTGCTGTCTATGAGTTGCGGGCGAAAGAGAATATCCTGGATCCTGCTGACAGATCCGTAAAATACAAAAAGGGCGCTTTGGTCGCAACGCTGACCACGGATAAGAATGGTAATGCCACGAAAACAGGTCTCTATCTGGGAAAATATACCCTGAAAGAGACGAAGGCCAGTCCGGGATATCGCCTGGATCCTAAGTCATATGATGTGACGATCAATCCTGCAGCACAAACGACCAGCGTCATCACAGTTTCAAAAAATGTCCTTGAGGATATCATCAAGCTGCGGATCCATAAGGTTCAGGAAGAACCTAAGCTGAATATTCCAAATACGATCTTCACATTCACAAAACCGAATGGAACTACCTCAGAAGTAAAAACAGATAAGAACGGCTCCATCCAGTTCGTCGGTCTTCGCCCAGGCGTCTATAAATTGAAGGAAAAAGCTGTCATGGATGGCTATGATATCAATCCTACCGAAGTACGTTTTGAAGTGGTATCCGGTGGTGGCGTCAAGGTACTAACAGACCTGACGAATACAGGCATTACCTTCCAGAAGACAGATGCATTCGATGGCATCATGACCGTGCGTGATAAGGTATCTCCGTTCACGTTGAAGATCACGAAGCTCAACGACCACAAGCAGCTGCTGGACGGTGCGGAATTTACGCTATACAGCGATAAAGCCTGTACAAAGGTAGTCGCAAAGAGAACCTCATATAACGGTGTATTGAGCTTTGCCGGACTGAAGGATCGAACGAAGTATTACCTCAAAGAAACGAAAGCACCGGATGGATACCGTATCCCACTAGATCCGGATACGAAACAGCCTCATATCTATGAGATCGAGACCGTCTCTTCCCCGGTCAATGACCTGTTCGAGTTATGGGTAGACGGTAAGAAATATACACCGAAAGATACGGTCACGACAGGTGCTATCCGCATCGAGGGTACGAAGAAAGCAAGAGTCGTGCATATGGAGATCGTGAATATGGTAGGTATCAAATTGCCGGAAACCGGCGGTGATCTCATGTTCCCGATGTTTATCATAGGTATGGGTTTGATGTTCCTAGGGAGAAAAAGCTTACGAGGAGGAGTTAGAGAATGAATAAGAACGTAATGAAATATCTGGGGATCCCTGCTCTGGCGACAGGGATGCTGTTATCCGGTGCACTACCGGCATTGACCATCACTAGTCTGGTGATCCATGCCGCACAGGAAATCACGACGCCGGGTGGTATCGTGGACCTGAAACAAGGCGGTGCTGCGATCACCATCGAAGCGAACGAGGGTCAATCACTCGTCGGTAAGAGATTCCGGCTGTATCAGCTGTTCTCTGTAAAGAACGCAGCGCATCTGGAAAGTGTGAACTATACCTGGACACCTGCCTATCAGGATGTCCTGCAGAAGGTCATCGGGAAGCGCTTGAACAAGCCGGCAAAGGATGTGACAGAATATGAGGCAGTGGATTACATCCAGTCCTTGAATCACCACAAGGTAGAAGGCGCTGCGACAGAACAGAAGTTGGAAGGAAGATACAGCGAGTTTCGTTATTTCATAGAGGAAGTGACGACAGAGCTGCGTGCACAGAAGAAACAAGGGACCGATATCCATATCACGGAGACGATGGATAACGGCAATATCCGTTTCGACGGTCTGGAATTCGGATACTACATCACCGATGAGATATCCGATAATGCAGGGACGCACTCCGCAAGCTCTCTGTGTATGGTAAATACGGCTAATCCGAATGCTTCGGTACAGATCAAATCCGACTATCCTTCGATCACGAAAAAGATCCTGGAGGATGACCACAAAGAAGAGATCGGCTCCGGTGGCTGGAACGATATCGCAGACTATGAGATCGGTCAGACCGTTCCGTATCGTTATGATACAGCTGTACCGGATATGAATGGATATCACAGCTATTACTTCGCTTTCCATGACAAGATGGATAAAGCACTGACCTTTGACCCGGATACCGTAAAGATCCAGATCATGGATGGAAAGAAGACCTATGATGTCGATCCCAGCGAATACAACATATTGGAAAATGTAGGAGGAACGACGTTCAAGATAGAGATCGAAGACCTGAAGAAGATCGTAGACCGCGAGTTTCCGGAAGGTATGAACAAGGACAAGAAGAACGTCTATGGACAGAAGATCGTCCTTCGCTATGATGCTAAGCTGAACGATGAGGCTGCCAAGGATACCGGAAGACCGGGCTTCGAGAACAGTGTGAAGCTGGAGTTCTCCAATGATCCGGATGCAGATGGTGTCGGAAAGACCGGAGAGACACCGTGGGATACGGTCGTGTGCTTCACCTATAAGCTGAACGTATCGAAGGTCAATGACCATGACGCACCGTTGAAGGACGCAAGATTCCGTCTGTACAGCGATGCGGACTGTACGAAGGAAGTATATCTGAAACGTACTCCTGACGGTTATAACGTGATCAACCGTGATGCTGCAGGCGGTAATGATCATGACGGCGGAACACAGCCGAATGAAGCCGTCGAGATCGTCACACCTTTGGATGGCAATTTCACGATCTATGGTCTCGATCAGGGTGTGTATTACCTTTCGGAGGTAGAAGCACCGAATGGATACCGCCGTTTATTGGACCCGATCGTGTTGACGGTAAGACCGACCTATACAAACGATAGAAACAGCTACGTAGCCGGCGAAGGCGCAACGGATAAGATCCTGCAGAAGCTGGAGGCGACTGCACATTTCAAAGAATTCTATGATGGTGCAACTTCCGAAAAAGATAATAAGCTGGAGACAGATGCGACGCAAGGTTCCATGAACCTGACAGTAGTAAACAAAGTAGGAAGCAAGCTGCCGGTCACAGGATCACAGCTGACGATCGTCATGGTCGCTCTTGGGGCAGGGCTGATGATCGCCGGTTATGGCATCCACAGAAAGAGAAGCCATGTGGATGATGGGAAATGAAGCGTAAAAAAAGATCCGGAAGACGATGGTGGAGCATAGCGATCATCCTCGTCGGCTTTCTGATCTGCAGCTATCCCATAGTGAGTGGTCTGTATCAGCGAAGTGTACAGTCCGATTCCCTGAAGACATATACCAAAGCGCTACGACGCAATGAAGATCAGGTGGAAGGTCTGTTGAAGGCGGCAGATACCTATAACGATATGCTCTTTCAAACGCAGGGCAATTATATCCAAGGTATCAGTGACAAGTATCTGACAGAGAAGGCTTATGAAAAACAGCTGCGATTGAAGGACAGCGATGTCATAGCACGCATCGAGATACCAAAGATCAGTGTCGATCTTCCCATCTATCACGGTGTGAGTGAGAGCGTCCTATCAAAAGGTGTGGGACATCTTCGATCCAGCAGTCTTCCTGTCGGTGGTGAGAGTACGCATGCAGCGCTAAGCGGACATCGTGGTCTTCCATCATCAAAGCTATTTACCAGATTAGATGAATTGGAAAAAGGCGATCTCTTCTACATCGATGTACTCGGCAGGACGCTTGCCTATCGGATCTGCGATATCCAAACGACAGATCCGGATGATATCGATAAACTGAGCATACAGGAAGGAAGAGACCTCGTGACGCTCATCACCTGTACGCCATACGGGATCAATACGAAAAGGCTGCTCATAACAGGAGAACGGGTAGCTTATGAGAAACAGGAAAAGGAATCGATCCAGGGATCGATGATGTCGATACGAGAACTTATCTTTACGGCAGCACCCTTTGTGATCATCACGCTCCTGTTGGGAAAAGAAATCTATCATTATAGAAAAAGGAGGTCAAAAGAACATGAAGAAGCGTAATAAGATAGTTCGCATCATGACATTATTGCTGTTGTCATTATGTTGTATCAAGCCGATACAAGCACAGGAAATCGAACTTAAACCCGATTCCTCTGTTCAGGAGAAGGGCAGCATACACGTGGAACTTGAAGAAACGAAAGATCGACTATCCAGAGAAGGGGTGGAACTCTCATTGGCACGTGTCGCAGATATAAAGGACGGAAGTTATGTACTTGATGATCTGTATCGTTCTGCAGGTGTGGATATGAACGACATAAAAACAGCGCAAGGGTTACAGGAGGCCGCAGATACATTGCGTCCATTGGTCAAGAGCCCATTACAGGCAAAGCGGACAGATGCACAGGGGATCGTCGATTTCACAGATCTAAAGGTAGGCGTATATCTGCTGTATGTGAGTGATCAGGCGGGCTATGAAACGATACAGCCGACACTGATCAGCGTACCGATGTGGGATGAGACCGCCAAACAGATGAACTACCATATCGAAGTATTCCCAAAACATGCGCCTTTACCGGCATTGCATGTGCGGAAAGTCGATTATTATGATCATAAGAGCATTTTAAAAGAAGCTGAGTTTACTCTGTATTCCGATGCAGCTTGCACGAAGATCATCAAAGCGGAGAAGACAGATCCAAAGAGTGGTATAGCAGTGTTCGATGGTCTGATCTATGGGACAGTGTATGTAAAAGAGACGAAAGCTCCTGCCGGATATCAGTTATCTAAGGAAGTCATCAAGGTAACGATCAATGATAATTGGGTCAACGGTGACGATAAGCTGCGTACGATCATCTTCCCTGACAGACCGCTCCCGACGTCTGGCGGTCCAAATACCGGCGACCATACAAATATAGTCGGATGGATCTTCCTGATCGGCATATCCGCATGTGCCACTGTCTTCTTCCTTCATAGAAAGCATGAGGCACAGTGAGAAAAAGTCAGTATATAACATTCGTACTCTGTGTCTTACTGATCTGCCTGGGATGTTGGTATTTCTTATTTCCGAAACCGGCAGATAAAGATGACCTGTCGATCACATTCAAGGATACGGAAAAGGTGAAACTGAACGAGAAGATCGAACCTGTCGATCTGATCCGTTCCACGACATCTGTGAAGATCCTATATCCGACGATCGACACCTCATCCCCGGGGGTAAAGAAGCTCTTATATATCGCTGTAGGAGAGGATGGACAACAAAAAGAGTTCATGAAGGAGATCCGGGTGGTGGCACCGAAACCACCTGTCCTTCAACTCAAGAAGGATAAGGTCGAGATCTATGTGAAGGAAGCATTCGATGCAAGAGCATACGTAAAGAAAGCCTATAGTGATTATGACGGTGATCTGGACGTGTCGATCCGTGGGAGCTTTGATGTGAAGAAAGCCGGTACTTATACGATCACGTATCAGGTCAAAGATTCCAGCGGCCATACTGCCACGAAGGAGCTGCGGCTCATCGTCAAAGAAAAAGAAGAAGCGCCGAAGGAAAAGAAGCCACAGCATCCACAGAAGGCAGAACGGCCATCAACTGCACAGCCGCCGAAAGAACAAGATACGACGACAGGCTCCGCTTTGTCTCCGAAAGCAGAGAAGCCACAGGAACCGGCCCCATCGATCGGCGTACAGACATGGCTGTTCGCCGATGGAGAGAGCTTTTCTTCCGCACTGGAGAAATGTAATGCCGCAGGAGCAGCAAGTGGAAGGAGGTATCAGTGTGATGTGTTACAGGATGATGCCGGTATCGCTGCTTTCT
>OBVW01000310.1_pt1 | contig 33701 bp, 27 predicted proteins | sample 1495141 | NCBI WGS metagenome assembly OBVW01 (sample SAMEA2580013, study PRJEB22360) | human gut metagenome | biome: human gut; feature: human-associated habitat; material: faeces | place: Denmark | collected 2008/2010
TGTGTTCAAACCCGTCACGATTATCTTTAAACAAAGGACCCGCCTGCATCACCGCATGGGCGGTCCCCAGCTGTTCCTCCTGATGGACGAAATAAATATTTTCTCCGGCAAGCCTTTCACGAACAAGTTCCTCTTTAAATCCCGTGACAACCACACATTTTTCAGATCCTGCCTTTTTTACCGTACGAATGACCTGCTCCGCCATAGGGACGCCGCAAACTTTGTGCAGAACTTTCGGCCATTGCGACTTCATTCTTGTACCCTGGCCTGCAGCCAAAACGACCGCCGTTAAACTCTCCATATTGCCTCCCGCCGTTTTTTACAACGCGCATATATTTTCAGAAAATAGATTGCCTCATAAAACAAGTTTTCCCAATTTATTTTAGCAAAACAGACTTGCTGCCGCAATACAAAAGCCGCGTGTCCGTTCTTCACCACGCAGCTCTTTATCACTTAACTTAAAACTTCAGGAAATAAGGTAAACGGTAATATTATCTCTTGACCCCCACTGGTATGCCTGCTCCAGGTTGTCCACACCGACATCGATAACATATCCTTGTATGGCTCCGCCGATATCATCACAAATGGCATAGCCGTATCCCTCAATATATACGATACTCCCCAGAGGAATCACATCAGGGTCTACTGCCGCATGCCCTTTCCCTGCATAGTTTCCCAAGGCGGTACGGCCGGAGCCGCCGCCGTCCGTCGGCGTGTATGCCGTAGATCTCATTTGAAATGATTTTTTATACTTCCCCGTAAATTTTGGCGCATTTTCCAAACGTTCCCACACATTGGTATCTGCCATTCCTGTCCTTTCCAGTTTTTCTTCCGCCTGCAATTTACGGACCGCCTCTGCTGTTGCCGCTCCGTAAATACCATCAGAACCGCCAGGATTATACCCGTGCAGAAGGAGCCTGTTCTGTAATTTAACGACGCGCTTGCCCCGATCTCCTACTTTTAACGTGCCGCCCGCAGAAGGAGCGCTTAACCCGCCGAGCAGTTTCCACGTAGCATCATCCACATTTCCTGTAACGGATAAACCATGTTCTTCCTGCAGTGCGCGCACGGCGCTTTCTGTGTCATTACCGTAAATGCCGTCTGCTTCCCCGTCCAGATACCCCGCGCGGCGGAGCTTATTCTGTAATGTTTTGATCTCACTCCCACGGTCACCTTTTGTATAATGCATGTCTTTTTTATTCTTTTGTTCCTTCTTTATTTCCTTTTTGTTTTCTTTTTTTGCCTCTCCCGTTTCTACCCCTCCCAAAAGGGAAAGTGTCTGTTCATCTACAGCTCCCGACACCGGAAGTCGGTGGTCTTTTTGGAACTGTTCCACGGCAGCCACCGTATCCCCGCCATAGATACCGTCAGAAGCGCCAGTGAGATAGCCTGCCGCCGCAAGACGGTCCTGCAGTTCAGCAATCATATCCCCCCGATTTCCCTGGGCATATACGATCCCGCCTCCATCACGATACCCTTTCCCGTCATCTTCTTTCAGCTTTGCCTGTGTGCTGTCATCTGCTTTTCCCGTAACAGGGAGTCCATGATCTTTTTGAAATTCCGATACCGCCTTCACCGTGGTCGATCCATAGTCGCCATCTACCGTACGCGCCAGATATCCCGCTTCTACCAGATCATTCTGCAAGGATTCCACAGCGGCGCCACGCATTCCCATGTGAAGAATTTCTGCCGATACGGAGCCTGCCATACACAGCCATAAGGCCGCAACAAGTTCCAAAATATATAATTTACGCATTTCTTTTACCTCCGTAAAAAATTCATGTGTATTTTACCATGGACGATATTTTTTGTAAAAATTCCTCAGAATGAAATACCATTCAATACGCAAAAAACCGCGGTGAAGTCATCGCGGTTCTCATTCCTATTATTTTCTATACAGCCCCATGGCATGAATTGCATTTTCATACGTCACGCGGGCTTTCGCACGGGCGTGGACGGCACCGTCATCAAGAATGGCATCCAGTTCGGGGGTTCCTGTGAGCTCATCATATCGGGAACGAATCGGACTGAGTTCTTCTACTACCAAGTCAGCTACATCTTTCTTAAACGTGCCGTATCCCTGCCCATCATACATCGTTTCTATTTCTTCAAAAGTCTTTCCGGAAATAGCCGAATAGATACTCATCAGATTGGAAACACCGGGCTGATTCGCCTTGTCATAGTGGACATGCGCCATTGAATCGGTGACTGCCTTCTTTATTTTCTTCACAATTACATCTGCCGTATCCAGCATATAGATGGTTGCCCATTCATTATCATCAGACTTGCTCATTTTACCTGTCGGCTCCTGAAGGCTCATGACTCTCGCCCCGCCCTGGGGGGCCCACATTTCAGGAATGGTGAATACTTCGCCATACTTGCGGTTAAAACGTTCCGCCAAATCCCTTGTAATTTCCATATGCTGGCGCTGGTCTTCACCAACCGGCACGAGATTTGCCTGATACAGGAGAATATCGGCAGGCATAAGGGGGGGATATGTTTAAAAGTCCCAGGGGAATAAACCCCTCTTTCTTTTCCTCTTTCTGTGCTTTTGACTTATACTGCGTCATGCGTTCCATTTCTCCCACATACGCACTGCAAATCATCATCCATCCAAGCATGGCATGCTCCGGTACTTCCGACTGGACAAAAATCGTCGCCTTCTTCGGATCCATCCCTGCCGCGATATAGAGCGCCGCCAGATTCCGTGTCCGTTCATGAAGCAGTGCCGGATTCTGGGGAACAGTAATCGCGTGCTGGTTTACAACACAATAGTAACATTCCGCTTTTTCCTGAAAAGGGATAAAATTTTTCAATGCCCCCAGATAGTTTCCTAAAGTTAAAGAACCGCTGGGCTGGATTCCCGAAAAAATAACATCCATTATGTATCTATGCTCCTTATTCCACAGTGACCGATTTGGCCAGGTTACGGGGCTTATCCACGTCATTGCCCCGTTTGATACCGGTATAGTATGCAAGAAGCTGCATAGGAATGACAGAAAGAATAGGGGCGATAAATTCGTCTACTTTCGGAATTCTCACGATTCCTGTAGTATATTTTTCAAGCTCATGATCATCATCATAACCGATTCCCAGTACATCTGCACCGCGGGCGCGTACTTCCTGTATATTGCTGTACATCTTAGCTCTCACATTATTCTGTGTTGCCACGGCAATAACCGGCGTTTCGGCAGAAATAAGAGCCAGCGTGCCATGCTTTAATTCACCGGCCGCATATGCTTCCGCATGGATATAAGAAACTTCTTTCAGTTTCAGTGCTCCTTCCATGGCAATAGCATAGTCAATAGAGCGCCCAAGATAAAAAATATCTTCTGCTTTAATCAGGCGGTCCGCCACCTCAGACATATGTTCCTTTTCAGTAAGCACTTCTTCAATCTGCTTCGGCAGCTCAAGCAGAGCGGCAGTCAGCTTCTTCACCAGTTCCAAAGAAATACTCTCTTTTACCTGCCCCATATAGAGAGCAAGCATCAAAAGGGAAACCAGCTGTGTAGTATATGCTTTTGTAGATGCCACGGCAATTTCCGGACCGGCCAGTGTGTAAATGGCCACATCTGTTTCACGGGCAATGGAAGATCCGATAGAATTTGTCACCGCGATACTCTGGGCACCAAGACGCTTTGCTTCTTTCAGCGCCGCCAGTGTATCGATCGTTTCACCGGACTGGCTGATAACGATACATAACGTCCTTCCCGTCGTCAGAGGACGGCTGTATCTGTATTCCGACGCGATTTCCACGGAAACCGGAATTTTCGCGAACCGTTCGATATAGTGCTTTGCCACCAGCCCCGCATGATATGCCGTACCGCAGGCAGTGATCAAAATATTGTCAATATTTTCAAGACTGTTCTTCGTCCAATTCAGCTTATCAAAAAACACAGTACTGTCTTTTTTCAAATGAATTTTTACAGTATCACGGACTGCTTTCGGCTGTTCATAAATTTCTTTCAGCATAAAATGGTCAAATCCGCCCTTTTCCGCCGCTTCCGCCGACCAGGTAACTTCCTGTACTTTTTTTGAAATCGGAAGACCGTCAGCGCTGAACACGGAAACACTGTCTTTTTTTACGACCGCAATCTCCCCGTCATTCAAAATATAAATACGGCGGGTATAATTAATCACTGCAGGAATATCGGATGCAATGAAATTCTCATCTTCGCCAAGACCTATAATCAGCGGATTATCTTTCTTTGTGCAGATAATCGTATCGGGATCGGCATCATGCATGAATACAAGAGAATAAGAACCATCGATTACAGCAAGCACCTTGCGGACGGTAGAGAAAAAATCACCGTCATCAAGCTCTTCCGCCAAATGGGCAACGACTTCGCTGTCCGTTTCAGACTTGAATACATGGCCTTTTTTCAGAAGATCTTTTTTCAAATCCATGTAGTTTTCAATAATGCCATTGTGAACAATGACAAAATGATTATTTTCATCCCCATGGGGATGGGCATTCACATCTGATGGTTTGCCGTGAGTTGCCCATCGGGTATGCCCGATACCGATATTTCCACGTAAAGGATGGGACTCCAGCACCTTTTCCAAATTTACCAGACGTCCCGCTTTTTTCTCAATCTCGATTTTCCCATTTTCATACACGGCAATGCCTGCCGAATCATAACCTCTATATTCCAGACGGCGCAGACCTTCTATCAGGAAATCGGAAGCATTTCCATTTCCCACATAGCCCAATATACCGCACATAATATTTCCTCCTGCAAAACTCCAATAAATGAATCATTTATTTCAAAATTCAGCCATGTAATACTAAGTTATTATACCACAACCAGGTAATATTCAGTGTCCCGATAAGCTGCCGGCACCCCCGTTTTCTCAGAAAGAATTTATGATTCCCTCGACATCCTGGAGTTCCGAAATACCTGCAAGAGCCGTCATAATACCGATAACAAACAATGCAGTAATCAGCATGCCGCAGAGAAGGAAAGGAGAAATACTGATAAAAAAGGCTTTCCCTTTCCCAAACCCGTAATTTGCGCGGATGGCAAGGATGTCTAAGAAAAAGCTCCAGACAACAATAGCAAAAACAGCAAATTTGTGGATGCCGTCCAGGCCAAACTGTCCTATAAGAGAAAAGAAAACAGAAAAAGCATAAGGGATCGACGCGCACATGAACCCCGCCGTAATCCCTCTTGCCGTCCCCCGCCCGCCAAGGAGTCCGGAAATATAATCCACCACGGCACTGTGTATCAAAAGGAGAGAACCTGTCCCGACAAAAGATGCCAGAAAAGCGGTCACAAAACTTCCTGCCTCCACAGAAGAAAGGGCAAGAAGCAAAATCACGAATCCCCAGATGATACTGCTTTCTTTCATTTTTTCACCGGTAGTCACATCAGACATCGCGTCTGTGGGATGGGCAAGCAAACGGTATATTAAATCTAAAACTGTATTCATCATAGCTCCTTAACGAACAGAGGGTGCCGGCGTCTGGGAAAACGTGCCCCATATATTATCTGAAATGTTTTTTGCTAAACTCCTCACAGCACTGTCCATTTCCCCTGCAAGGATATTTTTCCAGGATGTTCCTACGGAATATCTTTTCACCGGTACACTGTCCCCTTCTATTCCGGCGACGCCTCCCGCATAATTCAAGGCATCATAATAATTCCCCATCGCATCAACCAGTCCCAGTTCCATAGCCTGCTGGCCGGTAAGAATCCGTCCGTCAGCCACACTTCTTACACGGCTTTCTTCCATACGTCTTCCGTCAGCCACGGTCTTCACAAACTGGCTGTAAATATCATCCACCATAGTTTGAAGCATTTTCTGCTCGTCTCCTGTCATGGGCCGGTACATAGAAAGAATATCCTTATGGGCACCGCTTTTGATTTTTTCATTTTTTACACCCAGCTTACCCATAAGCTCTTCAACATTCGTATAATCCATGTACACGCCAATACTTCCTGTCAGGGTAGCAGGATTGGCAAAAACATAATCGCCTTTGCTGGCGAGCCAGCATCCTGCAGAGGCACACATATCCCCCATGGAAACGACGATCGGCTTTCCCGCATTCTTAATCTTGTCCATTTCTTCCGCAATTTCCTGCGTTGCTCCCGTAGAACCGCCGGGACTGTTAATGCGGAGAAGGACGCCCTTTACCCGATTATCCTTCCGCGCCTGTTCCATTTCATACATCACCTGCTCGCTGGAAACGCCTTCTGACGCCCCCAGGAGAGTCCCATTGCGGGGACCGCCGTAAATAGTACCATCAATGCGGATTTCCGCCACATAGTCCTTACCCTTCCCGATGGCGGACGTCTTTTTCCACTCAGGCATAAAACCTGCCGCTGCAGCGGAAATAACAAGAACCGCCAGCATCACCATGATCCACTTTTTAATTTTACTATCCATTGTTAATCTCCTATCTTGTCATTTCATTATACCATCATCATGAATACAAGAAAAATCAAGCCAGAAAAAAAGGTTTCTCCAAAGATGTTTCCATCATTCAGCGAAACCTTTTCTGGTGACCGGTATGGGATTCGAACCCATACTCTCTGCGCTGAGAACGCAGCGTCTTAACCGTTTGACTAACCGGCCATGTGTTCCATATTATAACCGGCACTGACTGAAATTTCAAGTATTTTTTACATACATGGTTTCCGATCTCCCTTGTTTTTTTCATAGAGAATCAAAAGACCTTTCAAAGTAAGCATGGAATCCACCCTGTCAATCGTTCGGGATGCGCCCGCCATAAGCGTCGCCAGACCGCCCGTAGCAATGACCTTGATATCGTTCCGTTTCATTTCCGCTTTAATACGGGTAACGATTTCATCAATCTGTCCCACGAAGCCGTAGTAAATCCCTGCCTGCATGGCAGACACGGTATTTCGACAAATAATGGAATTCGGTTTTAACAGTTCGATACGCGGCAGTTTGGACGCCCGTTGGAAAAGGGCTTCCATGGAAATACTGATCCCCGGAGCAACAGCCCCGCCAAGATAATTCCCTTTTTCATCGATGACACAAAACGTTGTCGCCGTTCCCAAATCGATAACAATAAGAGGGCACTTATATTCAGCGATGGCGGCTACCGCATTAACGATACGGTCAGCCCCCAAATCTTTCGGGTTGTCATAAAGGATATTCAGCCCCGTTTTAATCCCCGGTCCCACAAGAATGGGATTCACGCTGAAATAACGGCGCGAAAGAGATTCAAGGATAGGAATAATCGGCGGTACCACTGTTGAAATAATGACATCTTCAATATCGGAAAACTGAAGTCCGTTAATACGGAACAGCGTTCCCAACACACTGGCATAGCCATCAGCAGTCTGGAGTGTATCCGTTGCCAGACGCCAGTGATTGAGCAATTCCTTTCCACGGTAAATACCACAGACAATATTTGTATTCCCTACATCAAAAGCAAGCAGCATTATTCATCGCCTCTCAGAATAAAGGTGCCTCCGGATCCGGATTTCCCCTCTTGGTTTATAAATCACGAAACCGTAATTTATCACATGTGTATCATGCAATAAAGACTCGATTCTGTCAAGCAAAAAAGGCAGAGGATCCGCCTTTCATTAAATTTATTCATTTAAAAAGAGTCCCGCGTTTCGGAGTGCTTTTTGTATACGTATGCCGCAGAATACACCAGCGGCCACTTTGATGAGATCAAATCCGATAAAAGGGAAAACGGTCATCGTAAGGGCTGTCCAAAGCGGCATTCCTTTCCCCAAACCAAGAGAAAAGTACATCATGAACCAAACTGTCCCCAACGCGTAGCAAAGGATGAGCCCCAGAAGCGCAAATACTCCCTGGGTGAAAAAGCGGCTTTTTTCTTTAAGGTATATCCCGCTGAAACCGGCCATAAGAATAAATCCGATATAATAACCGCCCACAGGGCTCAGGAAAATACCAACCCCTGCCTTGCCCATCGTAAGAATGGGAACGCCCAGTGCGCCAAGAAGAAGCCACACGGAAATAGAAACCGCGCCCCATTTCCAGCCAAGGACACCACCGGCAAAAGCACAAACAAACGTCTGTAATGTAACCGGCACCGCCCCGACGGGAAAAGCGAACTGGGAAAGTACCGCCATGATTCCCGCAAATAAAGCGGCACCCAACATATAATGAAATTTATTTCTGTCCATAAATTATTTTACTTCTTTTCTGTTTTATCTTTGCGGAATTGGCGCATCTGCCGGACGGATGGAAACATCGCCTGCCATTACACGGCGGACTTCCCTGCCGGTGTCTACCAGGAGGCAGCCGTCATCATCAATATCCACAGCTTTGCCAGTATAATTATCATTGCCGAAAATCACGCGCACCTCTTCGCCAAGAGTCACGGATAATTTCCGCCAGTCATCAAGTACGCGGCCAAACCCTTCTGTCTGTGCCAGCTTATACTCCGCTTCCAGCTCGGCCAGGACGGCTGCCAGCAAATCCCGGCGGGACACATTAACCCCTTCGTTCAGGAAAGACGTCGCATGGCCGCGGAAATCTTCAGGGAATTCCTTTTCCTTCATTCCCGTATTGATGCCGATTCCCATAATAATATAATCAATCTTTTCCATAGAAGCCGACATCTCGCAAAGCATCCCCACCAATTTCTTCCCATGATAGAGAATATCGTTGGGCCACTTGATACCTGCATCAGCAAGTCCGAGACGGCGGATACCGCGGCAGACTCCTACTGCTGCAAGGAGCGTGCTCTTTGATGCCTCCATCGGGAAAAACGTGGGACGGAAAATGACAGAAAACCAAATCCCTTTCGCAAAAGGAGAATAAAAATGCCTTGTAAGGCGTCCGCGGCCGGTCGTTTGTTCCTCTGCCACGACGATCGTCCCCTCTTCCGCGCCTTCCCTTGCAATCTTTTTGGCTTCTTCATTTGTGGACGGTGTCGATTCAAAATAAACCACTTTCTTTCCAAGCGTTTCCGTATGGAGAACACTGGCAATTTCCAAAGGTGTCAGTAAATTCGGCGCATAAATCAGCCGATATCCTTTCCGTGTGCTTGATTCAAAAATATATCCCCTGCTTTTCAGAATATTGATATGCTTCCAGATTGCTGTACGGGATACGTTTAAATCTCTGGATATCTGTTCCCCCGACACATAATTTCCATTTGCTTTGCGGAAATACTCCAGTATTTCATTGCGCATAATATCCTCCTTTTCCTTTCAGAACTTTCCTTCATTATAATTTTCGACAATCCCTTCGTCAACTTATTTCATTTACGACCTTTACATTAAAAAGAGAGCCGTTTTGGAGGCTCCCTTTCTTCTTTTTACAAAATGTAATTTGATGTATCCATATCCTTCGTGATTTCCCCAAGCTTTTGCCTCACATAAGTACCGTCAATGGTAACTTCTTTATTTTCCAGCTCAGATGCTTCAAAAGACAGCTCCTCCAGTATCCGCTCCAGAATCGTATAAAGCCGCCTCGCACCGATATCTTCCGTTTCCGAATTCACCACAGATGCGATTTCCGCAATCGCACTGACAGAATCTTCCGTAAACGTCACTGTGACGCCTTCCGTTTCCAAAAGCGCCGTGTACTGCCGGATCAAAGCCTGCCGCGGTTCTGTTAAAATCTTCCGCAGATCCTCCTCTGTAAGGCTTTTTAATTCTACACGGATCGGGAACCGTCCCTGCAGCTCAGGAATCAAATCGCTCGGTTTTGATACATGGAACGCACCAGCCGCCATGAAAAGAATATGATCCGTCTTTATTCGTCCGTACTTGGTCTTCACCGTCGCCCCTTCCACAATGGGAAGGATATCCCGCTGCACCCCTTCACGGGATACGTCAGGCCCGCCGGATGCACCGTGTCTCCCCGCAATCTTATCAATTTCATCAATAAAAATAATGCCCCGTTCTTCAGCAAGCGCAACCGCCCTGTCACGGACAACATCCATATCCACCATCTCTTCGGCAGAAACCTCCGCAAGAACAGTTTTGGCCATGCGCACTGTCATTTTCCTCTTCTTCATCTTTTTCGGCATCATGGATGCGAATATTTGAGAAATCCGATTCGCCTGTTCATTGTCCGCTGTATCTTCAATATTTCCTTTTTCTTCCAATTCCACTTCTATTTGGCGGTCGTCCAATTCGCCGCTCCTGATACGGGCAAGCAGATTCTTTCTTCTCTCCCTTTCCCCTTCATCTGAAACACCTGTCTTCTCCGCCTTTTCCCCTAAAATAATTTCCATAGGAGATCTCGTTTCCTTTTTCTTTGCAGGCCACATGATTTCAGCAATTTTCTGCACCGCCGCCTCTTCCGCATCTTTCCCATAACGGCCTGATTCCTGCTTCTTCACAAGGCGCACCGCTTCTTCCGCCAGGTCGCGCACCATAGATTCCACATCGCGGCCCACATAGCCGACTTCCGTATACTTCGTCGCTTCCACCTTTACGAAAGGGGCACCTGTCAGCGCAGCAATGCGGCGGGCAATTTCCGTTTTTCCCACTCCGGTGGGACCGATAAGAAGAATATTTTTCGGACTTACTTCACGGGCTATTTCCTTAGGAAGCCGGCTGCTGCGCCAACGATTCCGCAGGGCGACAGCGACAGACCGTTTCGCATTCTGCTGTCCCACAATGTATTCATCAAGATATTCCACAATTCTCCGTGGTGTCAGATCTTTCATCCTATTTCCTCCACAATCACATTATGATTCGTATATACGCAGATATCCGCCGCCACATGGAGTGACCGTTCCGCAATCTCCCGCGCCGATAAATCCGACACCGAACACAAAGCGCGAGCTGCAGCAAGAGCATAATTCCCGCCGCTCCCGATTGCCAGTATGCCGTCATCCGGCTCGATAACCTCTCCGCTGCCTGATACAAGAAATAAATGGTCACCATCCGTCATAATCAAAAGAGCTTCCAGCTTTTGGAGCACCCGATCCCGCCTCCACTCTTTGGCGAACTCCACGGCAGCACGCACCAGATTTCCATTGCAATCAGAAAGTTTCCCTTCAAATTTATCAAAAAGGGCAAATGCATCCGCCACGGAACCGGCAAATCCGGCAATGACCTTTCCATGATACAGGCGGCGCACCTTCCGCGCCGTATTCTTCATCACCACGGCGCTGCCCATCGTGACCTGCCCGTCACCGGCCACAGCCGTATGTCCGTCTTTCTTTACAGCCAGTATCGTTGTTGCAGTAAACATATTTCCTCCTTGTACTTTTATGTTTCAGGTAATAGTAAGTTCACTTCCTTTATTATACCCCGCGATAAAAGCCGTCCCCTGAAAGAAACGGCTCCTCTTTATCCCTTTATAAACTCATCCAAGACTGACAATGCCCGCGCCGCCAGTCTTTCATTCTTTTCTCTTTTCTTCACCTTTTCAGGCAAAGGAGGCAGCAATCCGAAATTCACATTCATCGGCTGGAAATTCTTTCCGATAAAATGAGAAATATAATGGCAGAGCGCGCCAATTGCCGTCTCTTTCGGGAATGCCCGCGGTTCTTTTCCCGCTGCCCGCGCCGCTGCGGAACAGGCCGCCACGATTCCCGATGCCGCCGATTCCACGTACCCTTCCACGCCTGTCATCTGTCCCGCGAAGAAGAGTCCTTTCCGCTGCTGGGTTTCCATAGTGGCTTCCAGTAAATCGGGCGAATGGATATAGGTATTCCGATGCATCACGCCATAGCGGACAAACTCCGCATCAGCAAGTCCGGGAATCATGCCGAAAACCCGTTTCTGCTCACCCCATTTCAGATGAGTCTGGAAGCCGACAATATTGTACATCGTATCTTCTTCATTATCCTGACGCAGCTGGACAACAGCATACGGTTCCTTTCCTGTCCGCGGATCAGGAAGTCCTACCGGTTTCATCGGCCCGAAACGCATCGTATCCTTACCGCGCTGCGCCATCACTTCCACAGGCATACACCCTTCAAAGACATTTCCTTCTTCAAACCCGTGGACTTCCGCTGTCTCCGCCATCCTGAGCGCCTCATAAAATGCATTATATTCCTCTTCGTTCATGGGGCAGTTCAGGTATGCCGCCTCTCCCTTATTGTAGCGGGACATCCGGTACACGATGTCCATATCAAGGGATTCTTTCATCACGATGGGCGCTGCGGCATCATAGAAGTGAAGTCCTTCGCCGCCGCAGAAACTTTCTATGCTGTCCGCAAGAGCGCCGTCTGTCAGCGGACCGGTCGCGATAATCACGATCCCTTCTTCCGGTATTTCCCTGATTTCTTCATTGACAAATTCAATCAGCGGATGACTTTTTATCTTTTCCGTCACTGCCGCCGCGTATCCGTTACGATCCACCGCCAGAGCACCGCCTGCAGGGACACGGTGGGCATCGGCACATTCCATGATCACCGATCCGAGCCGGCGCATCTCTTCTTTCAGAAGTCCTATCGCATTGGTAAGAGCCGCCGCGCGGAAAGAATTGCTGCAAACCAGTTCCGCACAATATCCCGTATGATGGGCAGGCGTTCCGATTGCCGGACGCATTTCCGCCAGCTTCACGGGAACCCCCATTTCCGCCAGCTGCCAGGCAGCCTCGCTTCCTGCTAAACCGGCTCCGATTACCGTAACCTTCTCCATCAATCACCGGCTCCTGTTTTTGTTTTCCCCGCCGCCCCGGCAGTCGTCTTCTTTGCAGTTGTTGTCTTTTTCTCTGCTGCCGAAGTTTTCGTCACAGTTTTCTTTTTCCGATGCGTTGTGCACTCGGGATTAGAGCAGATAAGCTCTTCCTCCTTATTTTTCCGAACCTTCTTTACCTTGATCGCGCCGCAGACAGAGCAGAACTCATTAACCGGTTCATCCCAGACTGCCATATCGCAGGCCGGATAACGGCTGCAGCCATAGAAATAACGCCCCCGCTTTGAGCGGCGCTTCACCAGATGGCCTTCATGGCATTTCGGACACTCTATGCCCGTATCAATAACGATCGCTTTGTTCTGCCCGCATTCCGGGCACTTCAGATATCTGCCGTACGGCCCCTGGCGGTACACCATCTTCGCGCCGCACTTGTCACAATCCACATCGGAAATCTCTTCCTTTTCTTCTCCCGTATGATAAGGCTTGATATTTTTGCAGGAAGGAAAATTCGGGCAGGCGAGATATTTCCCGTAACGGCTCATCTTCACAATCATATGGGCACCGCATTTTTCGCAGACCACATCGGATACTTCCTGATTTTCTTCCTTCGCCTTCGCTGCCTCCAGGTTGGCATTCTGCAGTTCCTTCTCAAAAACATCCCAGAACCCGCTCATGACCTTTTTATACGTTGCTTTGCCGTCAGCAATTTTATCCAGCCAGGTTTCCAGCTGCGCGGTGAAATCCACACTGACAATACCAGCAAAATATTTCTTTAAAAGATCCGTCACTTTAAACCCGATATCTGTGGGAACAAACTGTTTTCCCTCTTTTTCCACATACTTACGCCTCTGGATGGTATCCAAAATAGGCGCATATGTGGACGGCCGGCCTATCCCCTTCTCCTCAAGCGTCTTAATCAGGCTGGCTTCCGTGTACCTTGGCGGCGGCGCGGTGAAATGCTGCTCTCCTTCCGCCTTTGTATTGAATACCGTATGTCCTTTATGGAGCGCCGGCAGAATAGGAAGCTCTTCATTATCCTGCTTCTTTTCTTTTACCGTCCGGAGTACCGTAAATCCATCAAACAATATCTGCGTCCCTGTCGCGCGAAGTGTGTAAATGCCGCTTTGGAGCACTGCATTCGTTGCCTGGGAAATCTGGGGCGCCATCTGGCTTGCAAGGAATCGGTTCCAGATCAATGTATACAGCCGGAGCTGGTCACGGGACAAAACGGCCGCCAGCATATCCGGAGCAAACTGCAGATTCGTGGGACGAATCGCTTCATGGGCATCTTGAGAATCCTTCCCCCTGGCATATACATTCGGTTTAGGCGGCAGATAGTCTTTCCCATAAACACGTTCAATGTACGGCCGTACCTGCTTGATCATTTCATCGGAAATACGGGTCGAGTCAGTACGCATGTATGTAATCAGTCCTACATGTCCGTGACCCGGTATTTCGATCCCTTCATAAAGCATCTGGGCAAGAGCCATCGTCTTTTTGGAGCCGAAATTAAGACGGTTGACCGCATCCTGCTGCATCGTGGAAGTCGTGTACGGCGGTTTTGCCTTACGCTGCTTTTTCGTTTTTGTGACTGAAGTGATTTCTGCCGGTTGTTTTAAAATCCCCCTGACAACCCGATCCGCTTCCTCTGCATTATTAATTTTTGCTTCCTTCCCGTCAACCTGCGTCAGTTTCGCCTTGAAACTTTCCTTTTCCTCCGTACGGTAAATCCCTTCCACCGTCCAGTATTCCACAGGCTTAAACGCCCGTATTTCTTCTTCCCTTTCACAAATCAGACGTGTCGCTACCGATTGTACACGTCCCGCGGAAAGGCCGCGGTAAACCTGCTTCCACAGCCACGGTGAAAGCTTGTACCCCACAAGACGGTCAAGCACGCGGCGTGCCTGCTGGGCATCTACACGGTTTAAATCAATCGGTTCGGGATGGAGTACCGCCTCTTTAATCGCCGGCGGCGTGATTTCATGAAAGGCGATACGCGCATTTGACCGGGGATCCACATCAAGAAGTTTCGACAAATGCCAGGAAATGGCTTCCCCTTCACGATCAGGGTCCGTTGCCAGAAGAATATCTTTCGACTTATTGGCTTCTTTCTGCAAATTTTCAATGACATCGGCCCGTTCCGCCGAATTAACATACTCCGGCTTGAAATCATTTGCCACATCCACACCAAGCGTACGCTGCGGCAAATCACGTAAATGACCCATGGAGGCAAGCACCTTATAATCGGAGCCCAAAATACGCTCAATCGTCTTCGCTTTTGCCGGAGACTCCACGATAATCAGGTGTTTCCCCTTGGCATTCGGTTTCCTTGTGAAAAGTTTTTCCCCGGCAGAAGACCTTTTCTTCCTATCCTTCACGGTGATCGTAATCTGTATAGCCAAAATACCCTCCCTATACTACATGAAATACAGCATATATCTCATTTATATTATCCGCGTCCTGTTGTAATAAACCGGCCGGATCCCGTTTCCTTTATAAACCCTTTAAGCTGAAGCCGGAGCAGGAGCATCGTAATCTTCATCACCGACATTCCTGACTGCTGGAGAATATCCTCCGCCGTCACTTCCTCTCCTGTACAGCAGAAACGATACACCACTTCCTCTTCCAATGTCAACTGTTCAGGAGATTCCTTCTTGGAAGAAATACTCTTTTCGTTCCACCCGTATTCAGAAAGGATATCCTCGTAGGACGTACAGCAAATCGCCCCGCTCCGTATCAGATGATTGGTTCCCCTGCTTGAATCAAGCCAAATATTTCCAGGAACAGAAAAGACATCCCGTCCTTCTTCCAAAGCAAAGTCAGAGGTAATAAGAGCGCCGCTCCGTTCTGCCGCTTCCACCACAAGAATCCCCCGGCTCATTCCCGCGATAATTCTGTTCCTTGCGGGAAACTGCCTCCCCAGAGGCGGCGTACCCGGCGGGTATTCAGAAATAATCGTACCGCCATTATCAATGATTTTTTGGAACAAATTTTTATTTTCCGGAGGATATACATGATCCAGCCCGCAGGCAAGCGCCACCACCGTCGGGCTTTCTCCGCGCAATGCCCCTTCATGCGCAGCGCTGTCGATCCCCCGCGCGCCGCCGGAAACCACCGTCACTCCATTTTCGGCCAGACCGCAGGCTATCCGTTCTGCCGTCTGCAAACCATAAGGTGTCGCTTTCCTCGAGCCTACAATCGCCACCGTCTTCTCAAAAACAGGATCATTTCCTTTATAAAATAAAACAGCCGGAGGATTTGCCGTCGTCTGTAAAAGTGGGGGATACAAATCATCCTCCCATGTCACGCAGCGAATCTGCAGCCGGTATAACTTTTCCCCTATTTCTTCAGGCTCCGTTTCTTTCCGGTACGCCAAAAAAGACGCTTCCGTCTTCCCCTTCAGCAAATGAGATCCCACAATCTCCCTATCGGAAGCTTTCCACACATCTTCCGCCGTTCCGAACGCCTCCATGAGAGTCCGCATATGTTTGGCTCCCAGCCTTGGACAACCTGGGAGCGCCGCTGCAAATATATCCATCATGACCTCCGGGGAAGCATATTTCTGTAACTGAGTGCTTCCGCCACATGCTCGGGCTTAATCTCCGACGTACCTGCCAAATCGGCAATCGTACGGGATACTTTAATGATGCGGTCATAACTTCTCGCGGATAAATGTAGCTTTTCAAAAACCTCACGGAGCAGCTCAGACCCCTCCGCGTCCAAACGGCAGGTCTCCCGAAGCTGGCGGTGCCCCATCTGCGCATTATTCTGCATATGCCATTCAGACAACCGTTCCGACTGCATGGCCCTCGCCGCTGCTACACGTTCCGCAATCCGTGCCGAAGATTCCCCTTTAATCGTTGCCGTGAGCTCACTATACTTCGGCCGCATCACCGACACATGCAAATCAATCCTGTCCAAAAGAGGGCCGGAAATCTTTCTGCCGTAACTCCGTATTTCTCCATCACTGCAGGTACAGGGATGGTCAGGGTCTCCAAGATATCCACAGGGACAGGGATTCATTGCAGCAATCAGCACAAAATCGGAAGGATATACAAAAGATGCATTTACCCTTGAAATATGCACCTCCCGATCCTCCAACGGCTGCCGGAGAACTTCCAGCACCGCCCGTGGAAATTCAGGCAGCTCATCTAAAAATAAAACACCGTTATGGGCAAGCGTCACCTCGCCGGGACGGGGAATCGTACCTCCGCCGATAAGCCCGGCCATGGAAATCGTATGATGAGGACTGCGGAACGGACGCTCACGGATGATATCCTCCGCCTTGAACAGTCCGGCCACCGAATAAATCTTTGTCACCTCAAGAGCCTCCTCCCGCGTCATCGGAGGAAGAATCGTTGTGATGCGGCGTGCCAGCATCGTCTTTCCCGATCCGGGCGGCCCCGTCATAAGGACATTATGGGACCCTGCTGCCGCTATTTCCATAGCACGCTTCGCCATAATCTGTCCCTGCACCTCGGCAAAATCCACATCACTCAACTTAGATTCCGCCGCTTCCCGCCGCTTGGCAGGAGCCATCGGGCTATGCCCCAAAAGATACTCCACCAGTTCGCCAAGTGTCCTGGGTGCGTATACAGTCACATTTTCACAAAGAAGAGCCTCTCCGGCAACCGCGGGGCTCATAAAAAAAGTAGAGATCCCCGCTTCCCGCCCGGCAAGAACCATGGAAAGCACACCGGGCACCGAGCGTATTTCCCCCTGCAAAGAAAGCTCGCCGATAAACATCACCGATGCAAGAACCTCCTTCGGAATCACCCCGCTTGCCGCCAGCACCCCCATGGCAATCGGCAGATCAAGACAGGAACCGTCCTTCTTCAAATCCGCAGGCGCCAAATTCACTGTCACCTTTTCGATAGGAAAAAAATATCCGGAATTCCGTATCGCCGACTGGACACGCTCCTTCGACTCCTTCACGGAAACCGCAGGCAGCCCGACAATATCAAAAGCTGGTGACGCACGGCTGATATCCACCTCCACAGTAATCACATGTCCATTCAAACCAAACGTACATGTCCCAAACACCTGCGCAAACATAGCATCTCCCTCTCTCAGAACGCATTCCTCGTATGACGCAACCGCACCGCACGCCCCGGCGCCATAATGACTTCCACCACATCAAAACGGATCCGGATATCACGCAAATGACGCGCTAAAAGAAATACCTCCGCCGTATAACGGATATGCCGCTGCTTATACACAGTCACCGCTTCAATCGGCTCCCCATACAAACGGCTCCGCCGGGTCTTCACCTCGACAAATACAAAAACGCTTCCGTCCTTCATGATGAGATCGATTTCCCCATGTTTACACCTGAAATTCCGGGTGACCAAAGTCATCCCCTTCTCCTCCAGGTACAAACAAGCCCGATCCTCACCCATCCGTCCGAAAGCTGTATTTCCCATAGCGCCTCTCTATTACCACTCTCTTCCTTTTTTATTATTGTAAGTAAAAAGAAATGCAATAGTCAAATGTAATCTACATGCAAATCACGAAATTGGCTCATTCTGTAAATAAATCTTCTTCATTAAAAATTGAACGATTGCGCTACTTTATGTAGCAGTTAACGTAAAGAAGCCTTAGCCTCCCCGCCAGATAAAGGGCAAGAATTCTAAGACTTTTTCACCTATCAGCATTGTAGAAAAAGATGATAGAAAAGTCAAATTTCTAAGCTGCCTATGCGGCAGTTAACAATAAGAATTAAAACTCGGCAAAGAAATATGTTTTCTAAACTACCTATGCGGCAGTTAACGGAGCCGGAGAAGATGAAGAAACAATCGTCATTTTCTAAACTACCTATGCGGCAGTTAACAAAGCGGATACACCGCAAGTGTCTTCTCGTGTGTTTCTAAACTACCTATGCGGCAGTTAACATCCTAAAACCTGCTGCAGCTGCGCATAATAATTTCTAAACTACCTATGCGGCAGTTAACGAATCCAAACAAGTAGACGTGCGCCGCGTTTGTTTCTAAACTACCTATGCGGCAGTTAACAAGGAGCCAGCAGAAGAGCCTGCTTCGGAGAATTTCTAAACTACCTATGCGGCAGTTAACGCTGAAAGAGCCTATAAATCGGCACGCAAATGTTTCTAAACTACCTATGCGGCAGTTAACTTAGCCCAATGGAAATGGTGAGGAAAGCAACGTTTCTAAACTACCTATGCGGCAGTTAACCAACATGATTGACAAAATGATAGTTTATTTATTTTCTAAACTACCTATGCGGCAGTTAACGACCCAGTCATCTTGTACCCAGCCCGGTACGGGTTTCTAAACTACCTATGCGGCAGTTAACAAAGAAATCATACAAGACAAGGCACGCGGGCTTTTCTAAACTACCTATGCGGCAGTTAACAGTATAAACTTATGCTAAAAGATGCGCAGAAATTTCTAAACTACCTATGCGGCAGTTAACTCATGACACACGGCGAGGCGGCGAATGACGATTTTCTAAACTACCTATGCGGCAGTTAACTGGACGCAGCTGAACGAAGCACAGAAGCAGTTTTTCTAAACTACCTATGCGGCAGTTAACTTTATGACAGCCACAGCGGCATAGAAAACTATTTTCTAAACTACCTATGCGGCAGTTAACTGATATCCATTCTCGCGAAGCCGTTGTATTCATTTCTAAACTACCTATGCGGCAGTTAACGTCCGGCCGACCAATGTCCGTATGTAGTAGCTTTTCTAAACTACCTATGCGGCAGTTAACCAGCGGCAGTATCGCGGACAGGTTGTTTGTACTTTCTAAACTACCTATGCGGCAGTTAACGCCCAAAACCCCCGATTGTACTTGTAAGTACGTTTCTAAACTACCTATGCGGCAGTTAACGGTCAGATCTTCGGGTCATACAAGACGATGACTTTCTAAACTACCTATGCGGCAGTTAACCGATACTGGAGCGGAAAAAGAAGCCGACAGCACGTGCGCTTATACATCTTTTTCCCACTTTGACCCAAATTTATTCCTGCTTTGAAATAGATTGATTTAATCGCATTTTTCAAACGCCGTAAAAATTTGGGTTAAAATTCCGGAACGGTTCTGTTATTACTTAAACCATAGGTTCCGCATTCTGTCAAGGCAGATTCTTCTTCTACCCGCTTTTTTATAAAAAGGCTAAATGTTCCTCCGCGGGAAAAGCTTTTCATCTGTATGTACGGCAGTCTGACAGATTTTCTCTTTCCTTGCAGAAGCCGGGCAGCCTCTTCGATCGTTACTCCCGGATGTCTTTTTGCATAGCGTTTCGCTTTTACCCGGATTGAGCCCTCAGGCTGGTACCTGCTATATACGGCATAAATTTTTCTTTCCTGTACTTTTCTTTCCGGCACTTTCCTTATGCTTGTACAGTGCACATAATCAAGGAGGCGTCCCAGTACTTTGGGCAGGTTGAGTCTTTCCAATTCTTGTGCTTCCGCAAAGACACGGATTTTTTCTCCCAGATCTGTTTCCCTGTATTCGGGAAATGAAACGGCATAGGGGTTATGTCCGCTTTTATTTTTTTCATCTGCAAAAGCAATATGGAGCTGGGTAAACACTTTGGTCCAAAGGAAGGCAAGCGATACTTCCGCACATGGGAGCAAGGTGATTTCCTGATAGTATTCCATGGCTTATTCCTTTTCGCTCTGACCAAAAACACCGCCGCGGACGAGAACAGCCATGACATAGTTTTTGTCATTTTCATCGTCCGGTTCACTGCCGGTTGACCACTGATCAAACAGGGTATAAAAATCTTTTTTCTCTTTTGGTGTGCGGTAGGCTTTCCCAAGAGTGGTGACCGCACCATAGGGTTCAATGGCAATCGGTATCCGTCTGCCTTCTTCCTGAGGATACCAAGTGTCGACGGTTCTGATGGCATTGCTGAGTTTCTGCGAGTGCATAGCGGCCGTACCGTCCACATGGTAAAGAACCTTGCTCTTCTTGCCTTTTCCTTTATCAAGAATCAGTTCTTCGCTGGGATAAATTTCCTGTCCTTTTCCCATAAGTGCGAAGGCTTCCACTTCAATCAGAAGGGATGACCTCTTTCCACAGAGAGTTTCGGCAATAAAAGATGCCAATTCTTCCACTTTTTCACGATTCTTATTAAAATCCTTCAAGCTGAAATCATAAATATTAAATATCCATTTTTTATTTTCTTCTTTTATGGATACAATGACCTCCGCTTTTTCCGCCCCTACACGATTTCTCCAAAGGAAGCGGCCATTGGCTATATTCATCGCATAACGGGCTGACAGCTCTTTAAATCCGTTCTGCTCAATAAATTTCTTTCCTATTTCTTCTATCTTTTTATGATGAGTTTCGTTATTGCATGCAGAAGGATGCTCTACACCGGAAAGGACTTTGATTGTAAAGGATAATTTCAATGTGTCATCGTTTAGAGAAATAGAAGCACTGTCTACGGTCTGCAGATTTGCTTTTTCCACTTCCGCATTCAATTTCATGGGATCATTTTTTACACTATCCTTCAATCGGTTGGAAATGGTTCCTCTTACAGATTTTTCTACCAGCATAACGGGACGGGCTGTTTCATTTCTTTTTTCCCAGGTTGTTCCATACATATAGCCATCCGATAAAACAAGTTTCTTTTCAAAAGAAAGTACAGATGCCAGATTTGATTCTTTTTTCGCCATTTTCATTTCCTCCTGATCATTCCTTATTTTTACAAAGATATAATTGATTGGTTTCTTCATAGGCATAGTGCCACATCATTTCATCTATGTCACGGAACCGATGAGCCATCTTAAATTCACCAAGAGTGACTATGCTTTCTGCAAATCGATGGGGCGTATCCGGATCCCTCTGATTTTTCACTTTCCCCAGCGGAGACAACCCTTTAAATCCTACAGCAAGCGGCGCAATCCATCCGGCCGCCGCCTTTTCATATTTCCAGTCTGTTACCTTACCGGATTCATTTTTTTCTGCCGTCTGATGTACTTTCAGATAGTGGAGCAGCCTGTCCAGACTGTCTTTTCCTTCCAGCTCTTTCGCTTCCATGAGATCCCTGCGTTCAATAGGTATATAACCGGGCATAAGGGTGGAAATCACTTTCCTAACTGATATAGGATTGTCTTCATCGATACGCATGACTTTGATTTTTCTAATATCCAGTATGTCTCCCCCCGCCATTTTCATCCGGGGCAATATTTCCTTTACTGCCTGTTCCAATAATTCCATGTTATTCCCATCTACCCTTTCGGCCTCTATCAGAAGGGATACGGAAAGATGGATTCTCGCATCTTCAATAAATGACGGTCTTTCTCCTTTTTCATTAAGTGGATTTGCCGTTCCTACAAGGGAATTCACATAGTCTCCGAGTCCCTTATAAATCTGCAGATTTGTCTTGTGATATGATACCGCTGTTTTTACAAGTCGTATCCCCTCCAGAGCCGGCTCCCTCCTTTCTCCCAACTTTCGTTCCAGTGCATGGACTGCACCGAGCCATGCTGTCATAGCAGGTACTCCGATGGTTAAGGTACTGCTCATGGCATTGGCATTATAAATACGCAGATGGGATATAAGCAGATATGCTTTCATGACAAACTTCTCACCTCCTCCATAAGCACTTTTATCATTGCGTGCCGGATATGTTTTATTTCCTCCTCGCCCAATGACACACGCTGTTCTTTTTTAATCCTTCTATATTTGTAAATAAACCATTTTGCAAAATACTTCCCTGTTTCCTTCGCCCATTCATCTGTCCGTTCCTCTCTATATTGTTCATCAAGCCATATTTTCTGGATCTGCGGCAGATTAAGGAACTCCCCACCATTGCTCCAGCCGGCAGGCTCTTCCCGTAAACGATAACAGAACTGCAGTATGACATCAATCAGATTACAGACCAGTGCTTCCCTCTTATTCCGAATTTCCGCATTATTCCGTTTCATAAGAAACAACTCATGCAAATTTCGGAACAGGAAGAAATAGGCCCGGTATGGCACTGTTTCCTCAAGGAAATTACGGTGGGGACGACGTATTTTTTCCCCTTCCAGCAGAGCCGGCATAGACATAAGCAGATCCGCTTTTCCCGCTACCCGTGCATTAAAGGCGCTGATATTCTGCGCTTTCGTTCCCCCAAAGCCGATGACTGTCCTCTCCATGATTTCATCACATGCATTCCCATAAAACTCGCTTTTCTCATTACGGCAGTCAAACCTGTGCTGCCTCATATTCCTGCTTCTGTCGTTCAGCACTTGCAGAAGGCTTGAAGACGGCAATACGGTCAACAGATGATACGTCCCTTCTCCGGCAGGAAAGTAAATCTGCCGCAGCCTTCCGTCCGTCGCTGCCGGATCGGCAGTCGCCATCATGCGTTCCACTTCCTGTCTCATGGTATCGAAGGATACGCCCAAAGATTCTACTTCTCTCCTAACGTTTTCATCATTTTCATAAATATGCTTCCATAATGGTCTTCCGTCATCCAATGCATAAAGCAGCAATTTCGCTGCGCCCATGTAAGCGGCAGAAGAATATACGATATCCGTTTCACAGTCCACATTTTCCGTCAGTACATAGGCATTTTGTCCCGCTTTATTTTTTCTCTGCAAATATACTTTCACATCGGGATGGGTAAATTTCCCGACATGTGTCGCCATATCGCATTTGGAAAGCAAAGAAACCGTATCCGCCAGCCACTGCTGCGGCGTTTTCTTTTTCCCTGCAGCCGCTTCCGATATGTACGCTGTCAACCCGCTCAAAATCATCCCTCCTGTCTGTTTTCTTCCGTTAACTTGAACATACCTAACTGATCTGAATATTTCCATTCATCCACTGTACTGGATCTCCCGTAGGGTATAGTGATTTCTCCATATCTGCAGGAAATCTCATTCATCTGCACATCCTGCGGCACATCACTTGTATCTGATACGTACCGCCTCAAGGCAGCTTCATAATCACGAATAATCCATAACCGTCCCTCCATTTCCTCTGTCATACCACTGTAGTCGGTAATTCCTACACTATCTGAAAGCAAAGTCTTCTCCTTTCCCTCATACACAAGAAATTTTCGTTCCCCCTCCTCATACACCGCGCAGGCCTTGATTTCTTCCCCATAGCTTTCACGAAAGCGGCTGCAGCCTTGCGGAAGTGCCGTCATCCACCAGTATTCTTCCATCCATCCGTGCATACACTGCGGCCCGCAATCTTCCTTGCAGTTAAAATCCATCATGCTCGCATGTTCCAGATCAGAGAGTTTTGAGAAATATCTTTTATCATCCGGACAGAATTGCTCCTTATCCAGCATTTCCGGTTTTAAAATTCTCGGTACCGCATCAATCCTTCTGCCCAGCTCTTCTTCATCCACAAGATCATGCATGTCATAACTGTTCAATTTCCGCTTTTCGGTTTCATACCCAGGTTTGCTGTAAGCCGGCTCTTTTCCCTGCCAGGCTTTCAGATTATATGCCATGATTGCCATATTCTTTTTTTCAAGCGTCCCTGAAACCGGCTGACGATGACGAAGGACACGGCCGGCAAGCTGTATGATGGATCGGTACGACGACGGCTCCACCACTGCCCAATCGAAGTCATGATCACGGCCGACTTCCTCCACCGGTGTTGCTACAAGAATAAATATGATATTCTCCTCCGGTGTGCTGTCCAGATGCTTCCGCACAGTTTCATCCTGAAAATCCACTGTGGCAGACTGCGTCTTTCTTGTGAACACCTTGTCCAGATACCGCTCCTGCTCATGACGGAGAAGAAGGATCTGCCTGCTGTGGTAAGTCATCACTCGGACAGCTGTCCCCTCGCTCCATCCGCATTTCATGAGGTACAGGCTGACTTTCACACAGGGAGTGATATTTGCCACACGAACCACACCGAAAGAAATCCGCTTCTTTGTTCTTTTATCAATGACATGGTGATTTTCATGCAGCTTTTCTATGGCTTCTCTTATATTTTCAAAATAGGAAGTCTCTTTCGCAGCGTCAGTGTCATTATCTTCCGCTCCGCAGAACTGTATATATCCCCTACGCTTTACCGGCTCTTTCCCCAGATTTTCCACTCGTTTACGGATAAATCGATCGTGAATCTTTCGATAAGCCGAATCATCCCCGCTGTCCATCAGTTCCACATCTGTCCTGAACTCATCACAAAGCACAAGAGCACACTGTTTTTTCCCCGTAAAGAAGGAATTGTAACTTTTCAGTCCTGCCTGATATGATCTGTACAGCCCTTCCGCCAGATCAGGCGGTATCGTCGCTGAAGAGATCGCCACATTTCTTCCGCACAATCCCACCAGATGAACAAGCCTTGCTATGGCGATGAGATCCTTGGAATTGAAATCATCAATTTCATCAATCACCAGATCCGATGACATCAGCCGCAATGAAGGCAAAATATACCTTCCTCCCCGTGTCGTCTCCACAGCCCCCATCATATGATCGATAGTCGCCACAAGAACAGGCTTGTATAGAAAGGCTTTATTCTTTTTTGATGTCTTTTCATTTACCGTCATTCCTTTTTTATCTGTCTTATTGAAAAAGATATCCAGAAACCGGGACTGCTCCTCGCTTTCCGTATCCACATACTCCAATTCTTCCGGCAGCAGCGGCTCTTCCGATAAATACCCCTTTCTATTCCCCTTTTTCTCTTCCGCTTTCTCTTTATCTGCTTCCTTATTTTCCTCATGCAATTTGGTTACGGCACTGGAACCGATAAGGACGGCCAGATCATTTCTGTCCAAATGTATCCGTTCCCTGTATTCATCACCGGTCTGCAGCGTCAACGTGCGAAGACCGAGGGCAAGGATATACCGGAGCGATTTTCCGTCCGTCGATACAGCCTGCATGATCTTTGCATTGGCAAACGTTTTGCCGCAGCCGGTGCTTGCCATATTGACTATAAAATACCTGGCACCATCCCCATTCTTCTCCCGGAATGCTCTGATTTTCTCGACAACTGTATCCTGCCATCTGAAAACTGCCGGGCTTTTCTTTGTCAACGCCTTTACATCATAAACGCTCTCCATTTGATCACTGAAATAAGGAAGTCTGTGGGCAATATGGGTTGCCTGTTCACAGACCCTGACCAAATGTTCCTCCAGAAACTGCTTTTTCTTTCCGGTTTTACCGTCTGTATTCGCCCATAAATCATTTTTTGCCCATCGGCCCTTATCTGTTTCCTCAGGCAGGGAAGAAACATAATGATCCGCCAGCATAAGAGACAATCTCGTATAGTGGGCGATAGCCCTGAATGATGATTTGTATGTCTCCCCTCCCATAATATCCATCAGTCTGTCGTAATCATTTAATAACCGGCCGCACCATTTTTTTATGGCCTTCCGCCAAGCTGCCGCATTCTCCACAAGGAGTCCCTCCGGAAATACAAAGCAGCTCCTGCGGCACATAATAGTCTCCTCCGCTTCACTCTCATATCCCCAGCACGCATTCAGACTGGAGAATATACTGTGGAAACTTTTTTTCTCCACATTCACCCAGCCATCCTTATCCATAGACGGCAGCCTGTGATGAGACAGGATCAACCACATCAGAAATTTTGCAATCGGCGGCAAATGTGCTGCATCCAGCTTTTTCATATCTGCCTGCCCGTTTCCTTTCTCGTCAATTTGCAGATTCTTTTCTATATCCTCTGTCTTTATCGTTCTTTCGGCCAGTACTTTCAGCCATTTTCTGTCATCTTTCTCCGCACCTGCGGCAAAAATAAGCGCTTCAAGAAGCTTGCAGGATACCCATTCATGACGGAAGGGATCCATTTTCAATGTCCCTTTATCCAGTTTTTCCTGAAATAACGCTGATGCCTTTCCCCAGTCATGAAAGAGTGCCGCCACCGCTGCCAGCGCTTTTATCAACGGCAGATACTGCCAGTCATTTTCCCACTCATGGTGAAGAATTTCCTTTTGTGTGGAGTGGACAGGCACGATGCCTTCTTCATTAAACATGTCCCGCTTCCCTACAATCCAGACCAGCTCGCTATGGCTCCGTGACCGGATCCAATGACACGCCACTGCTGTACTTTTGGTAGCAGTCCGTCGCAAAAGTGCCTGTACCGTCAGCAATCCCTCTTGAGTAATGACCGTTTTCCACGTATCATTCCCAATTCTGTCTGCAAAACTATCCAGAATCCTCCGCACCGTATAAATAGCCTTCTTCTCGCTCCTGCTCGTAAATATGACCATCATGACCGTTCACCGCCCGCATATAGTCTGCTGCACCGTTTCACTTCATCAAACATAAAATCCAGCGCCTTATGTTCGGTAAACTTCTGTAAGCAGATCTGCCTGAACTCTCTGTCTCTCTGCCCTCTCATGGCACAGATAAAGCTCCATGGCAGGACGATGGCATCCTTGATCAAATCCGCCACATCAAAAACAAGAGCGCCTCGTCTTGTCTTACCATGCATCACCGCGAAGCCGTGAGGAATACCAAGTACCCAGAGAGTCGTTGCCGCCAGTCCGTACGCCAGATAATTCCCATGATCCAGAAGCCTGTTCGCAGGCTGGTCAGAATTACGCTCCCTCGTGAAATCGACTGTTTCCGTATTCTGTGCCGCATACCTGTAGAGCTTTTTTGTGAATTCCGCCTCCGCCGCCAATACATGGGTCACATCCCCCGCTATTTCCATGCGGCTCTTAAAAACGGAGATCGCTTCTTCTGGCAAAGCATCATCGGTAAAAAAACCTTCATCGGCCAATTCATTGTCTTTATCCCAGACTGTCTGTAAAAAACGGATGCGATTTTTCTGGAACTCCTTTGCCACAGCAAGACGTTTCTTTTCATCAAACCAAAAAGACAGCCACCCCTGCACATATTCTGTCGGTCTGTACTCACTTTGCGGATTCAGCCACTCCACCTCCGTACCGGCAAATAACGGTGTAGCCCCACCACCGCAGAAACCAACAAGTACACCGGCGCTGCTGAGCAGCCGCATTGCCGCCTGTGTCACAGAAGTACCGCTGCCCAAAAGAATCACTGTTGTGTTGGCAATCGGAATATTCCAAAACAAGTTCTCTTTTTTCGTCTCCGTCAAATAAACAATACGTCCATCCTTCTGCATGATCCTGCACTTTTCAAGATAATATAAATTCGCCCGTTTAGAATGAAGAATCGTTTTTAAGTCCGACTTGACAATATCCTCTATCATCAGAAACCTCCGTCAAATACATCCTGCAATGACCGTCTGCCAACCAACAGACCTATGATTTTCTCATGAAGCTTATGCCATTTTGAAACTCATTATCCTCCTTTTCAGAACCATAATCCATACCGACTGCAGATCACTCCGGCATTTCCCCTGATACAGCAGGATAACTCTTTACAAAAGATTGTTCCGCCCCAACCTCTCAAATGTTATTTATCCTTGGCAGAATCTCCTGCCAAGATACTCTTTTAATACCGCTGTGTCATACCTCCTGAACTGCCTCCCCCTTGGTGAGCACACACGGCGCGCAACCGCCAATACCATGTCTGAGTTATAATGGGCTGTCTTTCGTACCTGCAATTTCCCTTGCATCGTCCCCTGTTTTCGGTCAGCCAGCCGATAGCTGACCACCACGCTTTCATCCAATTCACCATGCTTCAGGATGAACCTGATATGCATACCTATACTTTGTTTCGTCGTTTGAAAAAGCTCCGCTATTTCCTTTTGTGTCAGCCATATCGTACCATCAGCCACCAATAATCTCATTTTTTCCACAATGTCATCTGTATCATTTATGTTATGTTCCATTTTTCTCCTCTCCTTAATTCGCTGTTCATGAACTTTTTCAATCGTCATTATTTTCTTTTCCTCTTTAAATACATGATATCACAAATTCTTGAATAATTCTATATATGGATTTATAAAAATAGTCGAACCACCTTTCCAAAATAGGCTGCCTATGCGGCAGATAATAATCATTCTATATATTTTCTAAGCTGCTTATCCAGCAGTTGTCTATATTGTACACCATGATAAAAATAAACAGCAACCACAAAATGTTCTTAGCATGGATACATTTGCCGTACTGCTTTTTCTATAGCTCAGCTTCATGAATATTTTGATCATCCTTACTTTTCATTATCCAAAACCTTCAGTTTTTTCATTCTTTCAGTATTCAAATTCTCCAAAGAAAATAATTAGGTTCTTGCCAATTTTCTAAGCACGACCATTCGCTCTTTCTGATTAATTTTTTACCAATTAAAACCATATTACAGCTTTCCATATTCGCAAGGGTCAATGGTTCATACAAATTTGCATAATCCCTCATGCTTCCTTTCAGACCCGGAGTTTCCTCACACCACTATTTTGCACGTTTATTGAACAACACAACATTTAGCACATCCACTTCACTTACATATTTGCAGGACAATTGTTCACTTGTTAAATCAGATAAAAGATATCCATTGACAGCATCTGTGTAAATTTTATAGTTAATCTTTAGGATTTCTCTATTTAGATTCCAAAGCCCTGAATACCCATTATCGGGGCAAATCCACTCATAGCTTATCCGAGCTGCTATTTTCTATTAAGATCGTTGAGTCTGTCATTATCAAGCTGCGCCTCATTTTCATTGCATTTCCAAAAATACTCCACAATCCTTTACTCAAAAACGGCACTGTTTTTCTTTCAGTGCCGTTTTCTGTTTCAGAAGTCAAGGCGGAAGGAAATGCGCCCTTCTTTCCATGATACATCTATGGTTCCATCGAGGAGCTTCACGATGTCGGCAGCCATAGAGAGGCCTACGCCGTAGCCTTTGATCTGGCTGCTGTGGGAGATGTCGTGGCGGTAGAAGCGTTCGAAGAATTTCGTGTAGTCTATATTTTCTCCTTCTGCAAAGTCGTTGGAGATTATTATCGCAAAACCTTTTTCTTTTTTCTCTGTCGTGACTTCCACTTGCACGCTTCCTTTTTCGTCGCAGTATTTCACGGCGTTATCCAGAAGGATGCCGAGGATCTGTCCGAAGAGTTTTTCTTCTGACCGGACGTGGACGCCGGGCGGTATACGGGTTTCGAGCGTCTTCCCCCGTTCAGCCGCCACCTGTCGGAAGTCGCCTGCGATGGTTTCCGTGACTTGGGAAATATCCACGTCTTCCAGTTTCAGGTTTTCTTTTTCTATTTCCCCGACCCGGGCGAGGGCAACAAGGTCGTTGATAAGGTTCGTCAGGCGTTTCGTCTGTTTGATAATATTCCCTGTCCATTCGCTCTTTCCGCTGACGAGTTCGAGCGCTTCCGTATTCGCCGAAATGATCGCCACCGGTGTTTTCAGCTCGTGGCTGGCGTTTGTGATGAACCGTTTCTGGTTTTCCATATTTCTCACGAAGGGCTTGATGGCCTTGCTGGAGAGGAAGGTGATGATGAGGAAGAAGAGGATGATGCAGAAGAGACCGAGCGCCACGGAGTAGCTGAATATGGAAGAGAGGGCGAGGATGTCCCGGGTACAGTCGAAAAAGACGACGAGGGTGTCACCGCTGGCGGTCTGTGTGATTTTATAGTTATAATAGGCCCTGTCTTTAAGGAAGAAATCTTCCGATTTCCCTGTCTGGAGAACCCGTACGGCGAGGTTGAAGGCTTCTTTGGCGTTGAATGCGGCGATGTGGTTGACGTTAATGACCTTCGCTTCCTTTTTGTTCGTGTCAAAGAGAATGGAGAAATATTTCGCCTGATAGGAGAATTCAGGTGTTTCTTCCGCCCAGTTCCCGAATTCGAAGAGTCCTTTCTCCTGCGGTGCGAGGTCGGATGGGATAGTGCCGCCGTTCTGAGAAATGATGTCGGTGATGGACGATATTTCATGGTGTACCCTGACGTAAAGGGAGCCATTGATCAGTCCGACGGCAAGGACGATGATAGCCACGACGGAGGCGGTGGCCATCCATATAAATTTGCGGTGGAGCCTGCGTATCATATCCATAGGAGTACCTTCTGTTTCTGTATGTCAATCAGCGGGAGACAATCTGGAGGCGGAAGTCGCTGTTTTTCTCTCCTGCTATCCGTATATTTCCATGAGCGGCCTCGATTTTTTCTCTGAGGTAGGAAATATACATCCAGACGATGCCGATATCCATGTCCGCTTCATCACTCCAGACATAGCGGAAAAGCTCGTCGGTAGAAATAGTTTTCCCTTCGTTCATCATAAGGTAGGAAAGAAGCTTCGTTTCCTTGCTCGACAGGCGGACGGAACTGGTGCAGGAAAGTTCTTGCTCCGCCACATCCAGCTCGACATCGCCTTTTTTCAGCTTAGTCGGCGTGAATTCGCCCATGCGCCTTGTCATAGAACGGATGCGGGCAAGCAGTTCCCCCATAGCGAACGGTTTAGCGAGGTAGTCGTCCGCGCCTGCGTCAAGGCCCATGATGCGGTCTTCTACCTCCGATTTGGCGGTCAGCATGATGACCGGCGTCATATCACCGCTGTCACGGATGCGTTTCAGCGCTTCAATACCGTCTATTTTCGGCATCATGATATCGAAAATCATACAACTATAGGAGTTCTCCCTCGCCTTTTCCGTAGCGGCGAGCCCGTCATAGACGGCGTCCACCTCGTAGCCGAAATGTTTCAGCACCGCCGCAAGGGCATCTGACATAGCCTTTTCGTCTTCTGCTATCAATATTTTCATTCTGTTCCACCTTCTTCACGGATAAGTTTACGAATCGTCTGCATGGAAATATCGCAGGATGCCAGTTCATCGGCACAGCGTTTCAGCTCCTGCTCAATGAGCGGCGCATTCCTGATATGGTGCTTATATTTCATTTCATGCTCCAGACTCGCCCACGAATCCATAGCGATGGTGCGGAGCTGTATTTCCACAAAAAAATGACCCGGATTATTTCCGCGAACGTCCTCATACGGCGCCTCAACCGACAGGATCATATGGTAGCTGCGGTACCCATTTGATTTCACATCCAATATATAATCCTTTTCTTTCACCACGGTGATTCCCGGCAAGTCTTTAATTCGTGAAATATTTTTGTAAATATCGTCGATAAAGCGGCAAACAACACGGAACCCGATGGCATCCCGCACCTCGCAGAGCGCCGAACAAGGGGTAAGCGGCAATCCCCGCGCCTCCAGCTTCGCCTGCATGCTCTTCTCCGATTTCAGCCGGTAACGCAGATGCTCATAAATCAACTCCCCCGAATCATCCTTATGTGCCTTCGCATACCGCTCCATGGAAGCTGCCATCATCCGCATGACCGCCTCTAAAGAATCCTTGTACTGTCCATATATATTCATATGATAAACCTCTTTTACATAAGTATGCCTAAATTATAGCACAGGAAAAACGACCCCTGACAAAAAAGCCCCCTCCACTTCGCCACATACGCCCTGCAACATCAGCCGCGCAACACAAAAAGCCGACCCCCATCAGACGTCAGCCATAAAAAAAGATCTATGAAATATATAACCTGCCTATACGGCAGATAACGCTTGTCTATCTCATATTCAGCGGCACCACAGTTTCTAAACTGCCTATACGGCAGATAACATTTCCGGCGGATATGTAGAAGTACTTGAACATTTCTAAGCTGCCTATACGGCAGATAACCCCATGGCCGAAGTACGTGCTTTCTTATTTCATTTCTAAGCTGCCTATACGGCAGATAACGGATGACGGACTGGAACCGGCGGGGATTGTACTTTCTAAGCTGCCTATACGGCAGATAACTCACGAGATAATCAATGGCTGCATTAATATAATTTCTAAGCTGCCTATACGGCAGATAACAACGAACTTGACAACGCTCGAACAGCACAGCATTTCTAAGCTGCCTATACGGCAGATAACTATCTGCCGGTGACTTCGACGATGATCTCTTATTTCTAAGCTGCCTATACGGCAGATAACTAAAGGATAACCGCCAGAAGAACAAAGGCTTTTTTCTAAGCTGCCTATACGGCAGATAACGACCAGTATACAATCGAATGCCCTTCCAATCGTTTCTAAGCTGCCTATACGGCAGATAACGCTCCCGCGCCGCAGACACTGCCGGGCATGCATTTCTAAGCTGCCTATACGGCAGATAACCAATCTAATCCCAGGCGAAATCCGTTTGTTGATTTCTAAGCTGCCTATACGGCAGATAACGTCGTTCGGATTTGTCCAGAGTTCCAGACAGCTTTCTAAGCTGCCTATACGGCAGATAACTATCTAAAAGGTGGTGATTGCTGTGGGCGCAATTTCTAAGCTGCCTATACGGCAGATAACCATCAATGAAGATACAAGGTTTTTGCGTGTAGTTTCTAAGCTGCCTATACGGCAGATAACTCGGTAATGGCTTTTTTGTCTATTGATTCGATTTTCTAAGCTGCCTATACGGCAGATAACATATACTTGCCCAAAGTGCGGAAAACGTTTGTTTTCTAAGCTGCCTATACGGCAGATAACTCGCCAGTGTTTCAATCTGTGCATCCGTCGGCTTTCTAAGCTGCCTATACGGCAGATAACTGTAAAAAATAAAAAGATATTGCGATACTGTCTGGCCGTATCCTTTTTTCTTTATTTTATCCCAAATTTATCTTCTTTTGCAAACATATAGGTTTTATCGCATTCCCCAGTGTCCATAAAAATTTGAGTTAAAATTTAGTATTCAATACTTCCTCTATCCTCCGTCATACCTTACCGCTCCTTTCGTCTAGGTATGGCGTTTCAGACGCTTTTATAGTGTCGCTTCGCTCTCTTAAAAATGGTTCACTTCCTTTCTTTTGAATAAAAGGGCTCACCCAAACCCTATTCTTACCGGCAGAATTCCTTTTATAAAACCGGTTCGCAATAAATACCTTATGAAGCAAAAGCGTAAGCAGAAAGCCTCCTTCTTTAGAAGGAAGTAGTCCGCAGGTTGTGTCAATAATTTTTCGCAAATTCAGAAATGCCATCGGTAATGAATCAAATCAACCGGTATTTTTCTGTTCGTTAATTTCCTCCTTCTCCATCTCAAACAGGTGCTGCATGTTGAGGTATCGTTTGGCTCCCCAGTCTGTTCCGGCAATATAACGAAGTCTGGTGCAGACAAGCATCAGGGCACTTTGTCCATCCGGGAAAGCTCCGATTACCCGGGTTCTTCTTTTGATCTCACGGTTCACCCGCTCAATCAGATTGGTCGTTCGGATCTTATTCCAATGTTGGGCCGGGTAGTCCATGTAGGTCAGCGTTTCATCAATCCCGGTTTCTATCTTTTTGGCGGCTGTGAGCTTCAT